>ULQX01017056.1_pt1 | contig 99811 bp, 88 predicted proteins | sample 1954941 | NCBI WGS metagenome assembly ULQX01 (sample SAMEA4835667, study PRJEB28245) | human gut metagenome | biome: gut microbiome; material: fecal sample | place: Denmark | collected 2008
TTCATTCTCTGTAAGATTGAATGTGTCTCATTAAGAGCACCTTCAGCTACCTGAATAAGTGAGATACCATCCTGTGCATTTGAAGAAGCTTTGTTAAGGCCTCTGATCTGGCTTCTCATCTTTTCTGAAATTGAAAGACCTGCTGCGTCATCACCTGCACGGTTAATCTTGTAACCTGATGATAACTTCTCTGTAGACTTAGATAATGAACTTGCTACACCATTCATCTGTCTGCTTGTGTTCATTGCTGATAAATTGTGCTGTACTACCATAATTGTTTCCTCCTTGAAATTACTGTGGCATCCTTGCCGCAAATATTATTTTTAGGTTATTTATTTAATAACCTGTTATATATTATATCGGAGATTCGTATTTAAACTTTACCCCAAAATATAATCTTTTTACTTTTTTTGGTCCATAAGATGCGGTTCAAAATTAAGTTTATTCATACTGTTATAATATGTACTTGCCGCCTGAGTATTCTTTTTTGCATTTGACACTTCTTTTTTCAGCATTGCAAATTTTTTTTCTGCAAGTACTTTATTTCTTGCTTCCTGTGCCTGAACCCTTACTGCAAGTTCTGTAACACTTTTTATTAATTCTTTGATAACTGATATTTCTGATTTGTATTCATCTTTATGTCCATCAAGAGTCTGCTTTACTCTTGCAAAAAGTGCATTAAAGCCATCATCCAATTTTTCTATTTTATCTATAAGTTCTGACTTTGCATCTATATTTTCACGAAAATTTTTATCATTAAATTCCGATTCCAACAATATACTGTTTTGTGTTTCATTTAAATCTATAATTTTCTCAAGTATATCTTTTTTCATAACCAGACTATCTGTCATCATCTGAACATAATTATCTGTTTCCATTTTTCACCGCCTTAATAAGCAGACCTATTTAACTTTAGCTTTAACCATAACTTCTTTCCATGTATCACGCATACCACGAAGTTCATCTAAAGCTCTCTCTAGAAGCTCCTTATCCTTTTTTATATTAGCCTCTATTAAAAGGTCATATATATATCTATATATTTTATCAAAATCTTCTGCAACCGGATACTTATGATTAAGAGTTGCCTGAAATTCTTCTATTATATTTTCCACTTTTACAATATTATTATGTGTTTTTTCCATATCATTCTGCTCTAAACCAATAATAGCTATATTGCAGAATTTTATAGCTCCTTCATATAAAAGAAGTGTTAACTCTGCTGGTGATGCAGTGAGAACTTTATTTCTGTTATACTCTGCATATGCCTGATTTGCCTGATTAAATGCCATCCCTTAGTAACCTGTACCTTTCTTTAAAGCACATATATCTGCATCTTATTTTATGCAGATATATGAACTAATTATTTTAAGAGAAATATCCTGAAAGTGAAGACTGTGTCTGATTAAGCTTAGCAAGTGCAGACTCCATCTTAGAGAATTTATTGTAATAATAATCTTCCCATGTACTAATTTCTGATTCCTTATCAGATATCTTTGTTGTATATGTTGAATATTCTGATGCCATCTGCTTATCATTATATATCGTATATATACTACTCATACTTGTTGATGCCATTCTCTTTGTCAAATCATTGTAAAGATTTGTCGATAATTTAGAGAAAAATGTAACAACAGTATCTGGGTCACTTGCAAGAGCTGCTCGTAACTTATCTTCATTTGACGATGATACAGAATCATCTGAATCACCATCTATATGGAATACACCTTTTTCATTAGTACTAGAACTGAAATATCCTTGAGTTTTTATACCAAAACTTGACAAAGAATATTTCTTGCCATTTACTTCTATAGATGATGACATAATCGTCTTCATAGCTGTCGATGTATTGCCAAGCGTTGAATCTTTTCTTAAAAGAGAATCTTTAATCTTCTTCTCCCACTCTTTGACTTCATCATCTGTCATTGCCTCTTTCTCATCGCTTGTAAGAGGTTCATAACCCTTGGAACTATCTGCATTGTAAGCTGTATCCATAGCTTTAATCAATTCATTATAATCTTTGAAGAAATCTTTAATCTGCTTATAGATACCATCTGTATCTGTATCTGTTGTAATTGATACTGTTTCATTGCCTGTAAGTGCTGTTGCCTGGATTGTAAGGCCATTAATTGAAAAATTATTGGTATTATTCTTAAATGTTGCACCATTTAATACAATCTCTGAATCGCTGCCTGTAATTCTTACTGCACCTGTTGAATCATCACCTGATGAGCTTACCATCTGCTTTGCAAATGCTACTTTTGCATCTATTGCAGCATCTGAGTCAGACTTAATCTTTGCATTATCCGTATCAACTTCCGCGACAACCTTGTCATATGCTGTTGTATCAGCATCAGCTGCCGTTGCAGCAGCTGCACTTCCGTCATCTTTTATTGTAACATATGAAGCTGTATCTTCCATTGTTTTTTTATTAGTCTCATATGTTGTAATATTATTATTTAACGCATCAATTGATTTCTTTTCAGCATTATATTCTGTAAGCTTGCCATCTTTTTCAAGCTTATCTGTATCATATACAAGATTGCCACTGCTGTCTTTTACATCGTTGCCATCATCATCTTTTTTAACGTAATCTTTATATTTATCAACAAAATCCGTCTGTTCTTTTGACAACTTTGCTTTTGCATTATCAATGCCTGCCCATGTATCGTCAGCATCTATAGTATCTACAACTTTTTTAGCTGCATTGTACTTATCTGCATAAGATTTTGCTCTGTCAGCATAATTGATTTTCTTGCTTTCATATGCAGACTGCTTGATAGCATCAAGTTCAGCCGTGCTATACTTAGCCCACTTTGTATATTCAGCCATATCAGCTGAAAGATTACCATTGCTGTCTTTTGTTGTATATATTCCAAGTCCTTTAAGTGCATTAAGACCATTCTGATTATTAGCAACTATTGAAAAATCATGGCTTTCACCTGACTTGGCTGCACTGATAAAAAATCTCTGGTTATCAGAATCAAAGTTCACATTAAGTCCAGTTGCCTTTAACTGTGTAACAAAATTATTCACAGTCATATCATCTGTAATCTCTATATCTTTTATGCTACCATCTACGCTTACTGAAATCTTGCCATCTTTTATATCACCAATTCCAGTTACACTAGTAAGCTTAGAATCTCCTGTAAGCTTGGTTTTACTTCCATTTTCATCTGTAGCACTTATAACACCGCCAGTCAGATATCCTGTCGCTGCAAGTTTGTTAACTTTAAGTGTCTGTGTTCCATTTACAGCCGATGAACTTGCTGTGACTTTAGCATATGAACTGTTTGAAACACTTGCTGTCTTTAAATTATAATTTTTTGACCATCTGAATGATGACAATTTCCCTGTGTAAAAGCTGTAAATACTTTTATTCATAGTCTTCCAGCTTTCCTGCTTCCATGAAAGTTTTGTCTGTGCTTTTACAAGGTTATCCTTCTGTAATGTATATGATGATACTAAGGCACTTACAAGTGATTCAGTATCAAGACCTGATGATAATCCTGATAATCTTATTGGCATATTATACTCCTATCTGCACCTCCGTGTGCTTAAACAATCATTGTATACTTATCTCTTCTCATCAACAAGAATTCCGGCTATCTCCCATGCTTTTTCAAGCATCTTAAGTGCCTTCTCAGACGGAATTTCTTTTATCACTTCATCTGTATCCCTGTCTTTAATTTTAATTGTTATTCTGTTAGTTGGCTCATTATAGCCGAATTCAGCTACAGTATTACGGTTAATAATCTTATTAATCTCGCTCATGTCTTTCATTGTTGCAGCATTTTTTTCAGAATTGTCTGAAGTCTGATTATTACCTGTATTATCTGTCTGCTGACTTTTGACAACATCTGTCTGCTTATCCTGTGCTACGGCATCAGATGTCTCTACATTAGTTACAGGTGCCGGCTGGCTTGCAGCTGTGTTTGCCTGATAACTCTGTGCTACTGTAACTCTGCTTATTGATTCCATTCCCATCTTAAATCCACCTCCGTGTGATAGATAATATCATATTTTCCTATGTGCTACGTTGTATATCGGAAAAATGAGTTTTATAATTAACCCGTTTTTCTATTTTTTTGTAAACAACTCTTTGATATTTTTTATATCTACAGACTGTGCCGCCTCCTTGTTGGCATTCTGAATCTGCATATATACTTCTTTTCTATAGATTGGAACTGATTTTGGTGCTGATATACCGATTTTAACCTGGTCGCCTTTTATCTCGATTATAGTAATCTCTATGTCATCATTGATAATAACTGCCTCATCTTTTTTTCTTGATAATGCCAGCATCCTACTCACCATCCTTCTGTTTTTTTGCATCAAGTATATCGTAAATAGGAAATCTAACCTGATAATCTTCATTACCGGCAATGAGCTGCGTTCCTTTCATTGTGTCCATATTTACTATTATCGGTGCTTTAAGATTGCATGTCATCTTTGTAAGGTCCGATGGAACTGTTATTGTGACATACACGGCAAGATATGCATTTTCTATATCTTCACCAAGTGATTTTATAAGTTCATCTTCCACTATAGGATCGTAATCTTCTTTTACAATTTCCGGTTTGATAATAGGAAGTGCAAGTGAAGGTTCTTCTGCTGACTGAAGCCACATTATTGTATTTTCTGATTCCTTTTCGGCATCAACAACTATCGTGAACTTTTTGAAATCTTCAAATCCTATTATTCCTTTTTCAAATGTTATTATTTTATCTTCTGTTGTATCAATTTCCCCAAACCATTTTGTCTGTATTTTCATGCTAAATCAAACCTTTCCTTAATTTTATAAGAAATCAAGCAATGTCTGCTGTATTACTTTGCTTGCCGCTGTAAGAGAAGCATTGTATACAAGCTGTGCTGCAGAATATCCAACTACAACTTCTTCAAGGTCAATATCTTCATTTTCTGATTTGAGATTTGTAAAGTTCGTTTTCTGTTCTGTAAGTCTGCTCTTTGTAAGATTAAGTCTTGTCATTCTGTTACCTGCATCTGCTTTTGCGAGCGATGCCTGTTCCTGATAACCCTGCATTGTACCGACACAATACTCAAAGCGGTTTTTCATCTCTTCTTTTGCAAGTTCATTCTGCTTTGTAAGACCTTCCTTTATAGAATTCAACTTGCTCTGTGAATCTTTATCACTGTAAATATCCTGTTTTAACATTCCCTCAACTTTTTCAAGCTGTGCTTCAATATCAATAACATTATTTACTGATGTAATCAAATCATCAATATCTCTTCCCAGATACATATTAAATACTTCGTTGGCTTCTGTATTAACTTTTAACTTCTGTGAGAAGTTGATATTATATTCAATATCTTCTGTTTTCTTTGTATATACAACACCTGCATTATCAGGATTGTTGTCAACACAGTCATAATACATTACAGGATTCAAATCACCTTTTGCAAAGTTATCTTTTCTGTATGTAAATGAAAATCCGTCAGAAGCATATAACTGCTTATATACATTTTCTCCAAGAAGAATCTCACCTGTCGCTGCATTAAATGCTGCCTCATCATCTCCCGGCTGATAATTGGAATCATTAACAGCTGCTGCCGCAATTGTAGTTCCGTCATTTAACTTGATTTCAAATGTGCCTGCATCAGAAACTTTTGTATATCCGATTCTTACTCTGTGAACATCTGCAACATTAGGTGTTATAACATTTCCTGTCGCTGCATCTGTCTTAACATTAAGATTAAGAATATCATCATTAGAATAAGCATTTGTATATACTGTCTTTAATTCTATGTTTTCTCTTGTAAACTCCTGTGTTATTGTAAAATCAGCTTTAGCTGCTGTCTCATCTGACTGATATGTGAGCGGTGTATCTGTCATATAACCTGAAAAGAGATATCTTCCGGCATATTCAACATCACCTTCCGCATAGTATGCATCGCGAAGTTTATTAAGGCTCTCTGCCAGTGTACTTCTTTCTGAAGGTGAATATGAGTCTGTCGCACCCTGTTCACAATAAGCATAAAGGTCTGTTATTACTGATACAGCTTCGTCTACAGCACCCTCTGTTGTCTTGAGCCACGAATCAGCATCAGGAATATTTTTATTAAGATACTGTGTAACCTGTTCAAGGCTTGAACGAAGACGTAATGCTCTGATTGCAATTACAGGATCCTCAGACGGCTTATTGATTTTTTTCTGCGTAGAAAGCTGTGTTTCAAGCGTATTTACCTGTTTTTTATTTACCTGGATATTGGCCATCGTACTGTTGACCATCATCTGATTAGTTATTCTCATCTATGCCGCTTCCTTTCTTTTATATTCCAGTCTGATTGATAAGCTTGTCATAAATCTGGTTCATGACTGACATCATCTTTGAGTTAAGACTATAAGCCTGCTGGTACTTTATCATATCCATAGCTTCTTCATCTGTATCAACACCCATTATTGAAAGTCTCTGGTTATGTATGCTTGTCTTCAAATCAGTATAATTCTTATACAGATTAACAGCCTTCTGTGAATCAATTGACATATCACTGACAATACTTTCAAGGAAATACGAGCCTGTGCCGCCTGCAAATATCTTTTCGCTCTGAAGCTTATTTAATTCTTCCATTATCTTTGCGTCTGACTCACCGTCATTCTGCTCTTTTTTAATTGCAAGCAAATCAGCATTTTTAAGAAGTTCAGGATTAACTGTTATATTTCCTGCTGACATTACTGTTGTATTTGGCTGCGTTACAAATAATGAAATTCCCTTGCTGCTTCCATCAGACGTGTAACCTGACTTCATTATCTTATTAACTGCATCAGAGAAAATTTTTGCAAATTCATTGAGCTGTGCCTGATAATAAGGAACACCTTTATATGAAACTGTCTTATCTGCCGCCGGTGCTGTCGTAAGCACAAGATTGCCATCTGAATCAGTAACATTGTTACCATCATCATCAGTTTCTATATTTTCATGCTCACCATTATTACCATCTCTTATATCTATTAGACCTTTTAAATGTCCACTTAAAGATGTGCTGTACATATCAAACTTCTGTCCTGAATTCCACTGTACATCATAAAGGCCTTCTGCGTCTGAGTAATTCTTTTTATCAGTTCTTGCAACCGTTTCAAGTGTATTATAGCTGTATGATGAAACTAATGTCTGTCCGTTGATTCTTACTGAAAAATTAGATACATTATTTCCCATATCTTCTTCTGATGTCTCAAGATTGACAATCTCTGAAAGTTCATCAATCATGGCATTTCTCTTATCACGCAGATCATTTGCATTACCATAATTTGCTTCAATCTGGTTAATCTGTCTGTTAAGTGCAGCTATATTTTTTGCATATGAATTAATCTGCTGGACAGCATCTTTTATCTCGTTATTTGCATCAGCCTGAACATTTCTTAAATTTGTTGTAAGTGTGTTAAAATAATCTGCAAGGCTCTTTGCATTATTGATAAGCTGGTTCTTAGCTGATGTATCTCCAGGTGTAATTGTAAGCTGGTTTACGGCAGAAAAGAAATTTTTGTATTCCTGTGAATATCCGTTGAGTGTAAACTCATCAAGATAATCTTCAATCTGTCCCATATAACTTTCTTTTACTGAATACTGACCGTAATTTGCCATATTATTACGGTATTTTACATCATAGTAACTGTCTCGTATCTGGCTTATTTCTGTAACAACAACACCGGAACCGATAGCACCGTATGTTGTATGTGTTCTTAAAGCATCCGCTGCCTGTGTACCTGCCTGCTGTCTTGTGTATCCTTTTGTATTAATATTAGATACATTGTGGCCTGTTATTGTTAATGACGTATTTGCCGCCTGTAATCCTGAATATGCGATTGTTAATCCAAAAAATGTTGATGCCATATTCTCACTTTTTCCTTTCCGACATTATCATGAACCAAGTGCTGTAACTATATGTTCAAGCATCTCGCTTATTACATTGACATATCTTGATGAGGCATTGTATGCCTGCTGGTATTTTATCATTTTTTCAAGTTCTTCATCTGATGCAACGCCTTCTGACTGAAGTCTCTGGTCATCGTATCCGTCAACCATTGTCTGCTGGTGGTCTACATAATTATAAAGGACTTTTCCCACTGTCGAGAATTCTCCGATAAAGTTATTGTAATATGTGCTGAAATTGCCAACAGCATACATCTGCGGATTTATTGATGCGAAATCACCGTTCCATGCATCAATAAGTTCCTGACCCTTAGCCATATCTTCTTTTCCCTGAAGCGTTGTCATTGGAATCTTTGCTATATCCTGTTCTGCAACAGAATTCATAATTATATTTCCAAGCTTGTATTCTGAACGGTCGCCTTTTTCATTCTGGTTATTATGAACATACATGTCATTACCATTGGCATCTTTCATCTTTATATAACGCTTTGTATTAAGTCTTCCAAAGATTTCTGTGCCGACTGTCTTATCTTCATCCATGCCATAATCTGTCTTATCCATGTCAAGCACAGTATAATTGTATGATGTTACGCCAGCCTTATTTTTTAAATCTTTATCAGTATAAAGAGGCTCTGATGATTCGTAGCTGTATGTTCCGTCGCCGTTATCAAAACCTTTTACTTCATTTTTATATTTATCATATAAAACAGCATCTGAAACAGTATAACTGTAGCTGTTTGGCATAATTTCATTGCCATTTTCATCTGTCAAAGCTGATTTAAGCTTCATGTCTTTCTCTGGACAAAGAACATCATTTATCTTTGTCACAATACCGTTCATAAGCTTATCAACACCTGCAATAGCACTAAGGATAACCGATGGTTCTATGTACTTATTATAATATTCCTGCTTTTCCTGATATTTTGCATAATCTTTATCATAGGCTGCTTTTCCATCCACTGTTGTAAGATCATAATCAGCTTTATCAGGTTTTACCGGTATATCTGTATAGTCCACTTCAATGCTTCCTCTTGCAAGAAGTGTGCCTTTAAGTCCTCCCTTATCTTTATCTGTCAATGCCGAATACAATTCTGTCTCCGGATATACATCTCTTTCAAATGCCGGCCATGTCGGAATAAGTAATGTCGAATCATCATTCGTTCTTGATGACATCTGCGTATATGACGACATTGTCACAAATGGAACTCCACCGGCATTTACATATATCTCTCCACCCTGCACTTCGTAATATGAAATATCAATATACTCACTGAGTTCATCAAGTGCTTTATCTCTCTGGTCTCTCAAATCGTTGGCATTCTCAACACCTGTACCTTCAATCTTTGCAATCTGCTTATTCAGTGAAAAAATCTTCTCACCATAAGCATTGATTTTGTTAATTGCATTGGCAACATCTATGTTAAGAGTTTCCTGATAATCTTTAAGTCCTGAATAAATTGCATCAGACCTTGTCACAAGTGCTGATGCATTCTGTATGAGTGAAGAACGCTTTACAGTACTTGCTGGTTCTTTACTAAGTTCATTAATTGCCGTATACAGATTGTTCAATGCGTCCTGAAATGTTACGCCCTGAAGTTCTCCAAACTGGTCTTCAACTTCTTCAATAGCCTTGTACTGGTTTGAGTAATAACCAAGCCGGCCGTTTTCTGTCCGATATGCTTTATCTATAAATTCGTCTCTTATTCTTCTGATTTCGCTTATCCCAACACCAAGTCCGTATACAGATGCTGAAGGTGAAGCATAGCTTCCACCGATTCTAAGATAGTGTGTATCCCTGAATGCAATCTGCTGTCTTGTATAACCCTCTGTATTGATATTAGAAAGGTTGTGTGCCGTTGTATTTAATGCTGTCTGTGCTGATTTTAGGCCTGATGCACCAACAAACAGACTCGCCATTCCATTAGCCATAAATATCCTCCTGCCGGTATTGCTTATCCGTAAGCCGGGCATATACTCATCCGTGAGTATATAGAACTGCAGTATCCGCCAAATTCTCATTCCCATACAAGTAATGACTCTGGCTTACTGCCCACATAAATTAAGAAAGCTGCAAAGCAGCTTTTGAAATAATCTTTATAAATTTATATTAATCCGTTACTGCTTGGCGTCAAATCCTCCTGCCGTAGGATATGAATTATTCTGCTCGTAAGCACCTTTACTATAATTACCCGTCTGTGGTGCAACCTTTGAATTCTTTGCAAGATTAAGCTCAAATTCAATCATATCCATCGACTCCTGCAATAACATCTTATTATTCTCATTAACTTTCATCAACTGATCAAGTGTTCTTTTCAGTTTCATATGAACATCCGTAAGAGCTTTTGCATCTTTGGGCTGTCCTGACAACATATCTGCAATATTCTCAATCTTTATTCCTTTTCTAGGAATATTAAGGACATTGCATATATCTCCCACATTCTCATCCCTGAAAGCATCAAGTTTATTAATCTTATCAATGCTTCTTTGCTCAAGTCCAAGAATTTCCTGTAATCTTTCAACATTACCATTAACAATGGCGGTGGTCTTTTCTTCGGAAAGCTTCAAAAGGCCCTGATATTCTGTATTTTCTTTATCCAACACATCTATAAGTGTCTCTATCAAACTCGCCATCTAATTCCACCGCCTAAAATACTAATGTTTCTGCATCTGCAATTATCTTATCAGCCACATCTTCTGAACTGACATTATATGTTCTGTTTGCAAACTGTGCCCTGAGGGCTTCTACTTTATCCATCCGGACATCTTCTGCCGCATTAACTGCTGACTTTGCTGTCTGATAGCTTTTAGCCGCATTTGAAATTTCAAGTTTATCACTGAACTCAGAACTGCCTGATGTTTTCTTAGCAGTATTCACTTTTGTGCTTGACTTGTAAATCCGGCTTACCGCATTATATGCATCTATACGCATGCTAACCGCCTCTCTTTCTTTTATCTTATGTGAAATGTATCGGCGTTTATTTTATTTTTCTTAACAGCAAAAATTAACTTTTTAAATTACGTTTTTATTTTCTGTCAAGATAACGCATTCTCGCTCTTGAGTTCTTATCTTTTTCATCATCTTCTTCGTAATTTATGGCATACATGCTGCCAAGCTGGTTTGCAAGCGTGTTCTTACAAGCCTCGCAATATCTTCCAGATTTTATTGTCTTTCCACAATTTTCACATGGAATACCTATTGGGGAATCATCTGCAAAGCAGAGTCTCTCTTCACGAACCCACTTTTCAAGCTGTCTTACACTCACATCGCAGTCTTCTGAAATCTGATTCATCGTTGCTGAATGGTTTTCCTCTATATAGTCCTTTACAATATCAAACTTTTCCTCTAACTTTCTTACGCAGTCAGGGCAGAGATTCCTATATGAACCACCGATATAGTTATATAATCTTCCGCATCCTCTACAATTTCTTACATCCATAATTTTCCTCCTGTTCCGGCATCACGCCAAACCGCTGTTATTTTACCGGAAATATCCTATACCAGATATTGCATATCGCAACATTACCTCTCAGGACATTCCTCTTCCAATACAAAGGCATGCACCATATACCTTTTCTACCCCGTATTTTTTTAATACCGCAGCACACGCATCAAGCGTTGCACCTGTAGTATATATATCGTCTACCAATAGTATTTTCTTATATTTTACAACATTTTTGTCCGCAATAAAAGCATTTTCAAGATTTTTACTCCTGTCATGTCCCGAAACTTCTTTCATTGGAACTGTATTTTTATTTCTTTTAAGAAACCGTGTGTTAACCGGGACATGTATAATTTTTCCAAGTTCACACGCAATAATTTCTGCCTGATTGTACCCTCTTACACGCTGTTTTTTTGCATACATAGGAACAGGAACAATCACATCAGGCGACCATATTTTTATAAGCATTCCCAGCTTGTCAGCCATCTGCACGGCATACCACTTTCCATATTCCCGGCATCCTTTATATTTAAACCTGTATATTGACTGCTTTAATCCGTCTGAATACGAAAAAACAGCCGCCGATCTGTCAAATATATGTTTTGTCTTTGCACAGTCGTGGCAGTATTCTTTGTCATCAACATCTAATGGTTTTCCACATTTCAGGCAGCTTTCATCGCCGATATACACAATTTTTTTAACACACCCCCTGCATATTCCCTGTTGTCTTAATCCCGCCGGCAACGGTGTCCCACATATAGGACACGCTGGCGGATATATGAAGTCCAGTGCTTTTCCACAAAATTTTTCCAGAATATTTATGCTTTTACCCCTTTCATTTAAACCGCATTATCCAATTCATATATTTCTTTTATTCTTTCATCTAAAGACGAATAACGTCTCTGTTCAGACTCATTTTGTGCCATCTGATGAAAGCAGTTTTCATTTCCAACCATACATACACATTTTCTTGCCCTTGTAACCGCTGTATACAAAAGATTTTTGTTCATAAGCATCCTTGGGCCGGGATACATCGGAATAACAACCGCTGGATATTCACTTCCCTGCGATTTATGTACCGTAATTGCATATGCAAGTTCCAGCTCTTCAAGCTGTTTAAAATCATATTTCACAATACGCTCATCATCAAACTTTACAGTCATCTGCTCCATGAATGTATTAATCTCTGTAATTATTCCTGTATCACCGTTAAATACTCCGCTTCCGGCATCATATGTCACTCCGTATTTACTCTTCTTTTCCCATTCCGTCTGGTAATTATTTTTAATCTGCATAACTTTATCTCCCTCACGGAATGTGACTTCGCCATACACTTTTTCCTGTTTTCCTGCCTGTGGCGGATTTAGATACTCCTGCATGATTTTATTGAGTCTTAATGAACCTGTTGCAGATTTTTTAGATGGCGTAAGTATCTGTATTTCATTAATTCCCGCACCGACATAATCCGGCAGTTTTTTCTTTACGAGTGTACATATTGCAGCTATTATCTCATCAGGTGTTTCGCGTCTTACAAAAAGAAAATCTTTACTGTATTTATTAAGAACGACCGGCTCACCTTTATTTATTTTATGTGCATTTATAACTATTTCACTCTCGGCTGCCTGTCGGAAAATCTTTTCAAGCCTTACAACCGGAAAACATCCTGATGCTATTATATCTTTTAATACATTTCCGGCACCGACACTCGGCAGCTGGTCGGTATCGCCAACAAGAATAAGTCTTGTTCCTACCGCAACTGCCTTTAAAAGCGAATTCATTATGCTTATATCAACCATTGACATTTCATCGACTATAATAGCATCTGTCTCAAGCGGATTTTCTTCATTTCTGTCAAAATTAGTTGCAAATGAACTTCCATTGGAATCTTCCTGCGGTCCTCCGCTTATCTCAAGCAGTCTGTGTATTGTCTGGGCTTCCATTCCACAGGTTTCACTCATTCTTTTGGCAGCCCTTCCTGTCGGTGCTGCAAGCCTTATATCAAGCCCTTCCATCTGGAAATATCGGATTATGGTATTTATTGTTGTTGTTTTTCCGGTTCCCGGACCACCTGTTATAACGACAAGGCCATTTTGAACAGTCTTTTTCACTGCCTCTTTTTGAATTTCATCAAGCTCAATATTAAGACGCTGTTCAATTTTTTCAATTGATTCTTCCATTTCCTCATCGTTACATGAATAGCTTATATCCAAATCGCACAGTTTTCTTGCAACAGACGTTTCCATATAATAATAAATCGCAGCGTATACAAGCTTTCTGTCGCCACTCTGTTTTACAACAACTTTTTTATCTACCGCAAGGTCCATTATATAACTTTCCATATTATCAAACTCTATCAAAAGAAGCGATTTGACATAGCTTTCAAGCTCATCCAATGGAAGATATACATGTCCCTGCCCTGCTGCCTGACATAAAACGTAAAAAATTCCGCTTTTAATTCTAAATGCCGAATCCACTTTTATTCCGGCTTTTGCTGCTATTTCATCTGCAATTTTAAAGCCTATACCATCAATATCATCAGCAAGACGGTAAGGATTTTCTTTTAGAATTGTATATATGTTTTGTCCGTATTTTGTGTAAATTTTGTTAGCCAACTTCATGCTTATGCCAAACTCCTGCATAAACATCATTGCACGACGCACATCTCTTTTGTCCATAAGCTGTGCGGCAATATCCATTGCCTTTTTGATGCTGATTCCTTTAATCTCAGCAAGACGTTCCGGTTCTTCTTCCATAATGCGGAATGTATCATCACCGAATTTATTCACAATATTTTCGGCCATTTTTTCGCCAATGCCTTTAATCGCACCGGAACTAAGATAACGCTTCACCGATTTTGCATCGTCAGGCGCCCTGAATTCATATGATTTTATTTTAAATTGCATGTAATACACGGGATGTTTGACAAATTCACCCTGTGCGGCTATAAATTCACCTGCACTGATGTAACTTAATACACCAACGCAGGTTACTTCTTCACCATTATATGTAATATCAAACACCGTATATCCGTTATCTTCATTGCGGAAAATAATATTTTCAACAAATCCCTCAACGTATTTTACAGCTTCATATTCCAAAATAATTATACCTCACTAACTCCGTAGTTTCTCTTCATCTGTTCGTAAAGCTGCTGTGCAAGTCCAAGACCTTTTCCACCATTAGACTCTGTCATCTTGTCAGCTACCTGCTGAACTATCTCATCACCAAAATAACTTGAAAGTGTACTCATTCCCGAATCAGAATTATCAGTCATTCCAAAAAGTGACGAATACAGATTACTATCATCCGTATCACCGTCAACTTTTGTCATCTTTACCATTGACTTTAACATCTGTTCTAAGAAATAACTCTCGAAATCTTTGCAGACTTCCATGAGCTCATCATCTGTTGCTTTTGACAAATCTTTATTATTTATTTTATCTTCAAGTGAATTACCTGTACCGGATGCATATGTTCCATTAGTATAAATGGAATTAACATTACTGATAATATTATCCATAATAATTCTCCCTGCTGCTTATTATCTCTTTAAGTTGTTTGCCTGCTCCATCATTGTATCAGATGTTGTAATAGCCTTTGAACAAAGCTCATAAGCTCTCTGTGCTGTTATAAGATTAACCATCTCTGTAGCAACATTAACATTAGAGCTTTCTAGATAGCCCTGCTTTAATTTACTCTTGCTTACAACCCCATCCTCTTCATTGATTGCTGTGCCTGATGCATCACTTTCTGCAAGATATGAATTACCAACCTTTGTAAGTCCTGAAGGATTAGGGAACTGATATAATCCAATCTTTATTCCAATAGGCTGTGCATTGTTAGATTCGTCAGGATAACATATATTACCGTCCCCATCAACTGTAATCTTAGTTGACTGATACTGTGGGTCAAGAACAATAGGCTGTCCTTCTGAACTAAGAACCGGATAACCTTCTGCAGTACAAAGAACTGTTCCATCAGTATCTACTGATAAGAAGAAATTACCATTTCTTGTATAATATACATTTCCATCAATATTTTCTATTGCAAAAAATCCCATTCCGTTTATAAGGAAATCTGTTGTACCATCCGTTGCATTTGCTGAACCCTGTGTGTAATGTGATGTTATTGATGATATTCTTGAACCAAGTCCAACCTGTGCACTTACCGGCTTATTTTCTCCATTAGCAGAAGTTGTCTTAGCCTGTAAATCCTGATATAAAAGTGACTTGAATTCAGCACTCTGTGACTTATATCCTATTGTATTAACATTTGCAAGGTTGTTTGCAATTACATCAACATTTGTCTGCTGTGCCATCATTCCTGATGCAGCTGAATATAATGATCTTACCATTCTGTCTGCCTTTCATCTAAACTTATAACTCAGAAATTGATACCATCTTACTCATCATCTCATCCATGGCATTGATGACCTTCTGACCGCTCTCATACTCTCTTGCGATACTAATCATCTCAACCATCTCTGAAACAACATTGATATTAGATGCTTCTTTAAATCCCTGATTAACTGTTGCAGTAACCTCATCTGCCTGTGTTGCACCATCTAAGGCACGATAAAGATTCTCACCATACATTTCGAGATAATTATAATCTTCAAAATCTGTAAGAAGAAATGAATCTACATACTCATTATCAGCATATATCTCTCCTGTAGGTTCTACTGCTATATTAGTTGCATCTGTCGGAAGAGCAATCGGCTCACCGCTCTCTCCCAACACATAATCACCATCCTTGGTAACCAGATAACCATCTGCGTTCATCTGAAAAGACCCATCCCTGGTATACATCGTTGATGTCTCCCCGGCTTTGTTTGTAAAGGAAATCGTAAAGAATCCCTTTCCTGACAATGCAAAATCGTATGTATTATCTGTTGTAACAAAAGAACCTTGCTCCCAATTACGATACGTTTCACCGATTTTTGCTCCAAGCGAAAGCTTGCCGATATTCTGATTTACATGACCCACTGTCGCATCTTTAATCTTAATGCCATAAACAGCATCAAAAGACTGCGTTGTGCATCCTTCCTTTTTATATCCTGTCGTTGTAGCATTCGCCAGATTGTTGGATACAACATCAAGTCTGTGCTGGCTGTTTACCATTCCTGTATAGGCAGTATATAAGCCTCTTACCATAACCTGACCTCCATCCTGATATTTTTAGTTCTCATCTCTGTAACCGGCAAGGAATTCTATGAACTTACCTGTACCGATTGCAACTGCTGTCATTGGATCCTCAGCAGTAACTGTATTAATACCTGTCTTTGCCTCAATTAAATCTTCAAGTCCTGAAAGAAGACTTCCACCGCCTGTAAGAACAATTCCTCTGTCGGCTATATCTGATGCAAGTTCCGGAGGTGTCTTTTCAAGGACACTGTGAACTGCTTCAACAATCTGTGAAGTTGCCTCTCTCAATGCTTCTTCTGTCTCTTCTGATGTCACTTCTACTGTCTTAGGAAGACCTGTTACAAGATTACGTCCTCTAACATTCATAGTTGTAACTTCTGCTCTTGGGTATGCTGAACCAATCTTTATCTTAATATCTTCGGCTGTTCTCTCACCGATAAGAAGATTGTGTTTCTTTCTCATGTATCTTACAAGTGCTTCATCAAAATCATCACCTGCAATCTTAATAGACGTACTTACAACAGTACCTCCGAGTGAGATAACTGCTATATCTGTAGTACCGCCACCGATATCAACAATCATATTACCACATGGTCTTGAAATATCAATTCCGGCACCGATTGCTGCTGCTATCGGCTCTTCAATAATTGCAACTTCTCTTGCTCCTGCCTGAAGTGTTGCATCCTCAACGGCTTTCTTTTCAACCTCAGTTACACCTGAAGGTACGCAAACACTGATTCTAGGCTTCTTTAACATTCTTCTGCCTATAGCTTTCTGAATAAAATACTTGAGCATCTTCTCTGTTACTGTATAATCTGAAATAACACCCTGACGAAGAGGTCTTACGGCAACAATATTACCAGGTGTACGTCCAAGCATGAGACGTGCCTCTTCACCAATGGCCTTTATCTTATTAGTATCTCTGTCAAAAGCAACAACTGAAGGCTCCTTTAACACAACACCTTTTCCTTTTATATAAACCAGAATACTGGCTGTTCCCAAATCAATTCCTATATCTGTTGACAGCATGAAATTACTCCTTTCACTTTGTACTAAGCTGTTCAATATCCAATCATCCATAAATCTTCCGGCACAAACCACTGCCAAAGTACCACGCAATAAAGATTTTATGCCTAAATATCATTATATACAATTAAAAAAAAATTTAAAAGACTTATTTTAAATAAATTTATAATTTTTTTTAATATCTTTACTGTTTCTTAGTGCTTACATACTTCTTAATCTCTTCAAACGCCTCGCCAAACCTCTTAGATGAAGCAGATGGGAAGCTCTTTAAAAGTGATTTGTGAAGTTTACCGGCTTTCTCCTTTGCAGCGTCAAGTTCAAGACGAAGTCTTTCAACTTTCTGCTCCTGATTAGAAAAATATTCTATCTGCTTTGCAGTTGCCTTTTCCGTAAATGCTTCTTTTGCTTCCGCAAGTCTTTCTGATATTTCCGAAAGTTCTTTCTTTATCATAGACTCATAAGCAAGAAGCTTCTGGTAATCAAGTGCTTTCTTAAATGCAAATACTGTATCGGTCGCAGCAATAACAATTATAACCAGCAAAACTGCCGTAAGAATTCTTATGTCAAGTGAATCAATAAATTCTGCTATAGGCACATGGATTACCATAACAAGCACAACTGACAAAAATCCCCAGAAAAGCGATGATTTCAGGCATATATATCCATGAATGTTAAACTTTTTGTCACTGTAATCCCAATATTTCATATTAAATATAGCTTCCATTGCAGCACCTGTTACGTATTCAAGTGCAGTAGCCGCAATCATGCCGCATATATATACAAGAACTGCATTATCAGCAACCATCAGTGTCGAAATTATAATTGTCAAAGCCCCAAAACCATATAATGGAAGCATAGGACCTTTTAAAAATCCTCTGTTTGTAAGCTTTCTTTTGCTCACAGAAACTATAGTTGATTCAATGCACCACCCGAGAAAGCTGTATATAAAAAAGAATGCCAGCCATCTCTCAATTGTATAATACCCTTCCATCAAAATCTCCTTAAATAAACTGATAAGAGCCGGATGCAGGAAGTCTGTCCCACATCCGGCTCTTATTATTATACATTACCGTAATGTTATTTTACAATTGTTTTTATAAATATTTTTTTAATAATTCTGCTTTATCTGTCTTTTCCCATGGAAGATCAAGATCCGGACGACCAAAATGACCATAAGCTGCAGTCTGCTTGTAGATAGGACGTCTTAAATCAAGCATCTTGATAATTCCTGCCGGTCTTAAATCAAAGTTTTCTCTGATAAGCTCAACAATCTTATCTTCTGAAAGCTTGCCGGTTCCAAATGTATCAACCATGATTGATGTAGGATGTGCAACACCAATTGCATATGAGAGCTGGATTTCGCATCTGTCAGCTATTCCTGCTGCAACGATATTCTTTGCAACATAACGTGCTGCATAAGCTGCCGAACGGTCAACCTTTGTGCAGTCCTTTCCTGAGAAAGCTCCGCCGCCGTGTCTTGCAACACCGCCGTAAGTATCAACGATAATCTTACGTCCTGTAAGACCGCTGTCGCCGTTAGGTCCGCCGATTACGAATCTTCCTGTAGGATTAATGAAAATCTTTGTATTTTCGTCTATCATTGCAGGATCAACAACCGCATCAATTACATATTTCTTGATATCTTCATGAATCTGTTCCTGTGAAATTTCAGGTGCATGCTGTGAAGAAACAACAATAGCATCAAGCTTGACTGGTTTGTTATTTTCATCATATTCTACAGTAACCTGTGTCTTTCCGTCAGGTCTTAAATATGAAAGAGGTCCGTTCTTTCTTACAGCTGTAAGCTGTCTTGCAAGTTTCTGTGCAAGTGCAGCTGAATATGGCATATATTCCGGTGTCTCATTAGTTGCATAACCAAACATCATACCCTGGTCACCGGCACCGATTGCATCAATCGCAGCGTCATCTTCTTCACCATTTTTTGCTTCAAGTGCTTTATCAACACCCATTGCAATATCTGCAGACTGCTTGTCAAGTGCAACCATAACTGCACATGTATTTCCGTCAAATCCCTTTTCTGAGCTGTCATATCCGATTGTTGTAACTGTGTTACGTACAATCTGAGGAATGTCGATATTTGCCTTTGTTGTAATCTCACCCATAACCATTACAAATCCTGTATTTGTAAGTGTCTCGCAGGCTACTCTTGAATATGGGTCCTGCTCATATAAAGCGTCAAGTATTGCATCTGATACCTGGTCACAGATTTTATCAGGATGTCCTTCAGTAACAGATTCTGATGTAAATAATCTTCTTTCCATAATAATTCCTTTCTTCATAAAAATTAATTGTATATGTGGTTACATTAATTAAAACATAACGAAAAAAAAGAGCCCTCGTAAAAGGACCCGCAATCATCAAGACTCGAAATCCTCTTATTGTTCGAACTTCCGGTATAATCCGGATATCTTCGCTCAGGTTGGCACCTTCCTTGCAACAGTTCAATCATCAAATCACTGCCATTGCCTACGGGGTTGCCGGGCTTCACAGACCCTATGTGTCTCCGCCACTCTAAATAAGGGATGTAATATCATAAAGCATACCGCTACATGATACTCACTCGTTATATTTTTATTTCAAATGAATATTACACAATTAATACTTACTAGTCAAGTGTTTTTACCGAAATATATTTTATTTTATTTTATAAAATTGACAATTTGCCCCATTTTTTCTATAATAAAATCATATTCAATTGACGATATTATTTTATATCTAAACGGGAGTATTTTAATTATGTCAGGTAATAATTCATCATCTAATAACATACATACAAAGACAGTGTTTATTTTTGATGCCGATGACGGAATGACTCTTTCTAAAGATGTCCTTAACAGCGATGGCTCTCTTATTGCTGCATCAGGCACAAAGCTTGATATGGATATGATTGCAAAGATTTCTGCAAACCACATTCTTGAAATTGAAATTATTGATAAAGATTACACTGAACCTGTAAGACCTGTCGAGAATGACAATTCTACATATTACGAAAAGGTAAGAAACAGCAAAGAATTCAAAGCTTTCTGTAAAGAATACAATGAAGGAATTTCTGATTTAAAATCACAGTTAAATGATATTGTAAACCATAATGCAGATGTTGACGTGGATGAACTTCTTACTTATCCCCTTTCTCTCATGAATACATATTCAAACAAACTTCAGATGTTTGACATGCTGCACAGTTTACGCCAGTTTGACGACCTTACTTATGCCCATAGCGTAAACGTTGCACTTGTTGCATCTATTATAGGTGAATGGCTCGGTTATTCCGAAGAAGATGTGCATGTTCTTACACTGTGTGGTCTTTTGCATGATATAGGCAAAGTCCGTATTCCTAAGAAAATTCTTGAAAAACCAGGCAAGCTTACACCTACTGAATTTGAGGTTATGAAAGCCCATGTAAACGAAGGTTATGATATTATAAAAGATAAAGATATCGACTCAAGAGTTAAAGAAGCGTGTCTGCTTCATCATGAAAAATGTGATGGTACAGGCTATCCTTTTGGACTTACAAGCGAAAAGATTCCTGATTTTGCAAAAATAATTGCAATTGCCGACATTTATGACGCAATGACATCAGACAGAGTTTACAGAAGTGCTGTATGTCCTTTTACAGTTATACATCTTATGGAACAAGAGTGTTTTTCAACACTTGACCCTAAGTTTGCACTTCCATTCTTTAAAAATGTTGCATCATCATACATTCACAACAATGTCAAACTTTCAAATGGCGAGACAGGTGAAGTTGTACTCATTAACGACAGAAGTTTAAGCAGACCGGTTATACGTTGCAAAGATAAATTTATTGATTTATCTGCAGCACCTGATTTAACTATAACATCCATTCTTTAATCTATATTTTCAAAACGCTTTGAGGTCATATTTGTCTTAATTATTGAATATGATATACAAACAAATATGCAGGGGTTTTGATTGAAAGGTTATATCGAAGAACGGGCTATAAAAACTGCTGAATATATTATCGAAACAAAAGCTACCGTCCGTCAGACGGCAAGAAAATTCGGTGTCAGCAAAAGCACTGTTCACAAAGATGTCACTTCAAGATTAGCACGTATTAATCCCTCACTTGCAAGTGAGGCAAGAAAGGTTCTTGACATTAACAAACAGGAACGACACATACGAGGTGGTCTTGCAACCAAAGAAAAATATCTTCATGAGCACAATTTACATACGTCAAAAAATATTTGATTTTTTAATAATAGAGACAGCCATTATATAAGCCATAAATTTATCTGCTTATATATGGTTGTCTTTTTATATAACAGCTCATAATATTTATTATATTATTTCTTGACTTTTTTATTTGCAGTGAACTATAATCTTCTTTGTGGGATTTTTCCGCATATTTATTTTTAATATTATTTTATGAAAACGAGGTGAGATCATGACTGACGACAGTTACGGGCGAAGTAGCATCATTGTCTGCAAAAATCAGAAGAATTCATATAAGAATATAGATTTTAAACCCGGCACTTTTGTCATGGCGGGTCTCATTTTAAGTCTATAGATTTCTTCATTTCTAAATATGAAAAACTTTCATAAATCCGGTTATCTGCATCGGATTTTTTTCTCCTGCTTTTTCTGGCAATGATTTTCATGTCCGGTCGCTACAGACTATTTCTAACTGAATATGAAAGGAGATTGTGATGGAAGAAAAAGACATCGTAAACACAACTGCTGAGGAACTTTCTTCAGCAAAACCTGACTACGAAAAGGAAATCGCTTCTATTATCAGAAGCAACGCATCCCCTGCACAGATTAAAGACAAGCTGCTTGATTATCATGAAAATGATATTGCCGCTGCACTTGACAGCATGAGCATATCAGAAAGACAGAGATTATACAGGCTGCTTAATATTGACGAGCTTTCAGATATATTTGAATATGTTGACGAAGACAATATTCCGACATATTTCAAGGAGCTCGATATCAAGAAGAAAGCTGCTGTTGTATCCGAAATGGACGCTGACAAAGCAGTTTTTGTTCTCCAGCACCTTGATAAAAAAACACGCGATGATTTAATCGAGCTTATAGGTAATGATGCAAGACGTGACATTGCTCTTATCTCTTCATTTGACGATGACCAGATAGGCAGCAAAATGACAACAAATTTCGTTTTAATCCACTCTACACTTACAATTAAACAGGCTATGCGTGAGCTTGTAAATCAGGCCGCCGAAAATGATAATATTTCTACAATCTATGTTGAAGATGAAAATGATGTTTTCTGTGGTGCCATAAGCCTTAATGAGCTTATCATAGCCAGAGCTGATATGCCGCTCTCAGATTTAATTGTAACGTCATATCCTTTCGTCTATGCCAAAGAAGATATTGACGATTGTATCGAATGGATTAAAGATTACTCAGAAGATTCTATTCCTGCACTCGATGAAAATAACAGGCTTTTAGGAGTTATAACCGCACAGGATATTGTTAAAGTCGTTGATGATGAAATGGGTGAAGATTACGCCATGCTTGCCGGTCTTACTTCTGAAGAGGACTTGCATGAGCCGCTAAAACAGAGTATCAAAAAACGTCTGCCATGGCTGATTATACTTCTCGGTCTCGGACTTCTTGTTTCATCTGTTGTAGGAATGTTTGAAACTGTAGTTGCCCAGCTTACTATTGTTATGTGTTTCCAGTCACTTATACTTGATATGGCCGGAAATGTAGGTACGCAGTCACTCGCTGTTACTATCCGTGTTCTCATGGATGAAGATCTGACTGCCAGACAAAAATTCGGACTTGTGTTTAAAGAAGGCCGCGTTGGTCTTATCAACGGACTGATTCTCGGCATATTATCACTTGTATGCATTGGCAGCTATATCCACTTTTTTAAGGGTGAATCAATACTGTTTTCATTCAGCATCTCACTCTGTATCGGTGCTGCACTTATGCTTGCAATGCTTATATCAAGCCTTGTGGGAACACTTATACCTATGTTTTTCAAAAAAATCCATATCGACCCGGCAGTTGCTTCAGGTCCGCTTATCACAACAGTAAACGACCTTGTTGCCGTCGTAACATACTATGGACTCGCATGGATTTTCTTAATAGAAATCATGCATTTTTAAATATACCTCTGCACAAAATATGCCATCTGGTAACATTGATGTGCAAAGCTTACAAAAAGCTTCACTGTCCGTGAGAATTGCTTTATTCACGGATGCGAAGCTTTTTATTTTTTCTTTATGCTGTTTTTCCTGCTCTCTCAAGTCGCTTTTTACAATACATAAATGCAGGGAACAAGAATATGTCCGCTGCAATCCATGCAAGCGGATTTGCAAGACACGCACCGCTATATCCCATAACCGGAACCAGCATAACTGCCGCAAATGTTCTTGCCGCCATCTCAAACACTCCAGCAAGTATTGCAAATGTTGAAAATCCCATACCCTGTATGCAAAATCTTATTACATTGACAAATGTAAGCGGTATATAGAACAATGCCGAATATACAATAAACTTATGTGTCAGTCTTATTATCTCTGTCTCTGATGCTGCCACAAACAGAAGTGCAATGTAACTTGCAAAGAAATATAAAAGAACAAATGCAACAATGCTGTATATAATTCCTATTATTCCCGCAGCCTTAATTCCCTTTCCGAGACGCTCCGTTTTGCCGGCTCCTACGTTCTGACCGCCATATGTTGCCATCGTCGAACCGAGTGCATCAAACGGACAACATGTAAATGTAAATATCTTTGAGCCTGCTGTCATTGCTGCAACATAGACTGAACCAAGCGTATTAACTGCTGCCTGAAGAATTACACTTCCTATTGCAGTGATTGAATACTGCAGTCCCATAGGAATTCCATTTATGCAAAGATTCTTAACATAAACCTTTTTAAACTTCTTCTCCTGCTTCTGGAATTTTAGTATATCATATTTTTTATTCATATAAACATAACATGCCACACCTGATATAAGCTGTGATATGTCTGTCGCCCATGCAGCCCCGGCAACCCCCATTTTAAATACAAGAATAAATACAAAATCAAGTATTATATTTATAACTGCCGAAACGACAAGAAAATATACAGGTGTCTTGCTGTCACCAAGTGAACGGATTACACCGGAAACCATATTATAAAGGAAAACTGTTGGTATTCCCGCAAATATTACAACAATATATGCATATGCATGCTCATAAATATTGGAAGGTGTCCTTAAAAGTGTAAGTATACCGCGGCAGCCCACAACTGATGCGACTGTCAGCACAACCGAAAATATAATGCTGCAAATATATCCATTGTATACATATTTTCTGAGTTCCGAATATTTGCCTGCTCCAAACTGCTGTGCAACAGGAATCGCAAATCCGTTACATACTCCCATGCAGAAACCAATAATCATAAAGTTAATGCACGCCGTAGCTCCAACGCCCGCAAGTGCATCTACGCCTAATGTTTTTCCAACAATCATTGTGTCCACCAGATTGTAAAACTGCTGAAAAAGCATTCCCATAAGCATAGGAATCGCAAATCCAAGAATCAGTTTCATCGGCGAACCTTTTGTCATGTCTTTAACCATGTATATCCTCCTGATTTTCGTGTTCTTTTATACATTTAAGAAATTCTTTTCCGTATCTTTCGTACTTATTTTCACCAACACCATTTACATTAAGCATTTCTGCTTTTGTATGTGGTCTTTTTATGCACATATCAGTAAGTGCCTTATCTGAAAAGACTATATATGGCGGCACATTTTCATTTCGTGCAATATCAATTCTTAACATACGCAGTCTTTCAAACAGCATAAGGCCGTCTGCATCGAGGCTTTTTGGTGTACGCTTTTCTTTTTTGAATTCTTCTTTTCGTTCCGACCATTTCATAATAAGATGCTCTTCACCTGATATCAGCATATCTGAAGTATCTGTTAGTTTAAGAATTCTGTACATATCATCCGTTTCCCTAAGATACCCATCAAACAGCATCTTGTCAATAACGCCTTTTATAAAGCTTTCACTCATCTGACGGCACATTCCGAATGTCGAATACCTGTCAACTCCGTAACTTCTTAGTTTCGCCTTATTTTCACCGCGAATCGTCCCTGTTATTACCGATGTTCCAAATCTTTCATGACACTCTTTTATTGTCTTAATAATAACTGAAGCTGTATTTGTTACATCCTTTTCTTCAAATACTGCAGAACAGTTGCTGCAGTTGCCACAGTCATCTTTTCCTGAATACTCGCCAAAATAGTTTAGCATGTATTCTCTCAGACACTCTTTTGTACTGCAGTAGTAACGCATTTTTTTCAATCTGCGTATATCATTGTCATGTACAGCTTTTCTTTCCTCTTCAGTAAATTCATTATTTTCCCCTTTATTTTCGATGAGGAATTCGTTGATAATAACATCCTGTGGCGAAAAAAGCAATATACATTCTGCAGGTTCTCCATCACGGCCGGCTCTTCCCGCTTCCTGATAATAATTTTCTATACACTGAGGCATATTATAATGAAGCACATATCTTACATTTGACTTGTCTATACCCATGCCAAACGCATTTGTTGCCACAATTACCGGTTTTTCATCATATATGAAATCTTCCTGATTGGCTTTTCTCATATCATTATCAAGCCCGGCGTGATACCTTGTAACTGCAATTCCATTTTTAGCAAGCATCGTATATACTTTGTCAACATTTTTTCTTGTGGCACAATATATTATTCCACTGTCATCCCTGTGAGAAAGCACATAATTAAGCACTTCTGCATCCTTATTATTCGGCTGACGCACTTCAAAATACAGGTTACTCCTGTCAAATCCGGTGACCTTTATAAAAGGATTATTCAGTCCCAGCACGCATACAATATCATCTTTTACTGCCTGCGTTGCTGTTGCTGTAAATGCACTTACAACAGGTCTTTTAGGCAGCATTTTTATAAGATTCACTATTTTAAGATAGCTTGGCCTGAAATCCTGTCCCCACTGTGAGATGCAGTGTGCCTCATCTATCGTAATCATCGAAATATCGGCATTAAGCACAAATTCAAGAAATCTGTTGGTTTCAAGTCTTTCCGGTGCTACATAGACTATTTTGTATCTGCCACACATTGCATTATAAAGTGCTTTCGTAATCTGGTTTTCGGTGAGGGCACTGTTTATGTATGCTGCATGAACCCCTGCCTCGTTCAATGCTTTTACCTGGTCTATCATAAGTGAAATAAGCGGAGATACTACTATTGTTATTCCGGGAAGCAATAACGCCGGAAGCTGGTAACATATTGATTTACCTGCTCCTGTAGGCATTATTCCACAAACATCGCGTCCCAGAAGTATGTTATCCACAATTTCCTCCTGCCCCGTCCTGAATGAATCATATCCAAAGACTTTTCGCAGTACATCTTTTTTTCTGTTTTTCATATCCGCCATTCCTGCCATTGTTTATCTCCGCTAATTACTGTTTTGTGTCTTCGTTAATTACTGTTTTGTGTCTCCGATAGATTATCGCTTTATCGCAAAGTATGCAAGTATTTTTTCTTAATAAATTTAATATTGATGCACTTTTAATCATTGCTAATTTTCACTATTTATGATACGATATTTTAAATAGTTTTTAAAAACAAAAGGAGTTATTTATTATTATGGGTTCAGAGAAAAAAATTCCGTACAAAATTTATCTTAACGAGGATGAGCTGCCAAAATCATGGTACAACGTGCGTGCCGATATGAAAAACAAACCGGCTCCGCTCCTCAATCCAGCAACTTTAAAGCCAATGACAGCAGATGATTTGAAAGCTGTATTTTGTGATGAATTAATCGCACAGGAACTTGACGAAACTAATGCATATATTCCTATTCCTGAAGAAATCGTTGATTTCTACAAGATGTATCGTCCGTCACCTCTTGTCCGTGCATATTGTCTTGAGAAAAAATTGCAGACACCTGCTAAGATTTACTATAAATTTGAAGGCAATAACACAAGCGGAAGCCACAAACTTAACTCTGCTATCGCACAGGCTTATTATGCAAAAAAGCAGGGGCTTAAAGGTGTTACAACAGAGACCGGTGCCGGTCAGTGGGGTACTGCACTTTCTATGGCATGCTCTTATTTCGGACTTGACTGTCAGGTTTATATGGTAAAAGTTTCTTACGAACAGAAGCCATTCAGACGTGAAGTTATGCGTACATACGGAGCAAAAGTCACTCCTTCTCCAAGCACAACTACAGAAGTCGGAAAGAAGATTCTTGCTGAACATCCCGGCACAACAGGAAGTCTCGGATGTGCAATCTCTGAGGCAGTCGAAGCCGAATCACGCCAGGAAGGTTACCGCTATGTTCTCGGAAGCGTTCTCAATCAGGTACTTCTCCACCAGACTGTAATCGGTCTTGAGACTAAAGCTGCTCTTGAAAAATATGATATTGTTCCTGATATTATCATCGGATGTGCCGGTGGCGGCTCAAACCTCGGCGGTCTTATTTCTCCATTTGCCGGTGAAATGCTCCGCGGTGAACATGACTATCAGATTATTGCGGTTGAACCTGCATCATGCCCAAGTCTTACAAGAGGCGTGTTTGCATATGATTTCTGCGATACAGGAAAGGTATGCCCTCTTGCTAAGATGTATACACTCGGAAGCGGATTTATCCCTTCTGCCAACCACGCCGGCGGATTACGCTACCACGGTATGAGCCCTGTTGTTTCACAGCTCTACCATGACGGAATTATCGAGGCAAGAAGTGTAGAACAGACTTCTGTATTTGAGGCAGCTGAACAGTTCGCAAGAGTTGAAGGCATTCTTCCAGCTCCTGAAAGCAGCCACGCAATCCGTGTTGCAATCGACGAAGCTCTCAAATGCAAGGAAACAGGCGAAGAAAAGACTATTGTATTTGGTCTTACAGGCACAGGTTACTTCGACATGGTTGCTTACGAAAAGTTCAATAACGGCGAAATGACAGACTACATTCCGACTGACGAAGATTTAAAGCCTGGCTTTGACGGAATTCCAAAATTTCCCGGAAATGAATTTTAATATTTTATAGATTTTTATAAAATTTTTTAGTATTACAGTACAACACACGTTGGTTAAATAATCCAATTTAATAAATGTCCTGTAAAATTAAGCGGATGAAAAACGATAACTAACTGAAGATTTCCTTCTGATTCGTTTTTCATCCGCTGTTTTTATTGTCTTTCTTTTTTTAATGTCGTAATTTCCTTATGTCCCGGATAAATCAGATAATTTCCGTCTATATCTTTTAAACGCTGTAAAGACTTAATCATATCTTCTTCATTTCCACCCGGCAGACTTGTCTTTCCGTGTCCTCCCGCAAGCATGGTATCACCCGTAAAAATTATGCCTTTTATATTATCCGGTTCATTTGAATCACCAACCTGATATATTGTATTTTCAGCATCCATATATTTGGCAGCTGTATCTTTGTTTTTATCTGTTCCGTATCCCATGCTGTTTTTAAAGTCAATCTTAAATGCAGCCGAACCCGGTGTGTGCCCTGGTAAAATCATGGTTTCAAATCTTATATCATCAAGCCAGATTTCATCACCCTCTCCTAATAAAACAGATGGATATACAGCTTTATACGGCACTTCAATATATGGTCTTTCATTTATCAGTTCTTCATCAAGAATACGCGATGCATCAATCCTGCTGATAACTACAGGAATATTATACTTTTCTTTCAAAGCACCAAGTGCAAGTATGTGGTCCGTATGCCCATGCGTCACCAGAATATACTGTGGCTTCAGCCCATTTTTACTGATATTATCAATTATCTTTTCTGCATCATCCGCCGGGTCAATAATCAGGCAGTTATTCGTCCTGATATTGTATACAATATAACAATTAGTAAAACATGCACCAAGAACAAGTCTTATTATGCCGATATTATCTGTTAGCACTGCATCGCTGATATCTTCCTTTACATAACCTGCAAATTTTGCTTTTTCTATCTTTTCTATTGTATCGTTATTTGCATGTTCTTTTAGTTTTTCAGTCACTTTACTAAATGCAGTCTCTTTTTCACCATAAGAGAGCTGCAACTCATATTCTAACGGCAGCCATGTTCTTATATCAGCCTCGTTATGCTGGATAACCGCCTCCATCCTGTCAAGTGCCTTATACAGTTTGGCTTCAGTTGTAACCTGCTCTTCCATCTCTTTAAACAGTTCATGAAGTTCTTTTTTATACGGCTTTGGCAGTTCATCTATCCAATTTTCAACTATTTTCTCTTCTTTAAGGCTGTCTTTTTCTTTCTTTTCAAATGTCGGAATGTCGCCTGTGAACGCCTCCCCGATATCGTGAAACATACACATTCTGATTACCTTATCTATGTCTGCATCTTTAAACTCATCCTTCATAAAATAAGCCATAAGTGTAAGTCTGTAACAGTGCTCAGCAACACTTTCACGTCTTCCAGATGAAAGCCATGAATGTCTTGTATTATTTTTTAGTTTTTCAGTCAGGTGCATTATTTCAAAATATTTTTCAAGATTCATAATACTTCTCCCTTTTGATTAATCTGTTGAAATGTTATGTGTTTGATGATTTTTATAAATTTATATAACATGCTGTGATTCCAGATATGCAAGGAAGCCTTCACAGCCTTCCACAACATCCCTATATGTATCAACGAAATTGCCTGAATACCACGGGTCAGCAATGCTGCTGCCTTTGCGGTCTGTATAATCCAGAAGAAGCTTTATTTTGTTATCTGTGTCAGGTCCTGTAATTCTTATTGTATTGCGTATATTGCTGCTGTCTGCACACAAAAGATAATCATAGTAATTGTAATCCTGCTTTGTGACCTGTCGTGCCCGCTTGCTGCTGAAATTGGTATACGCAGTCTTTCCAATTCCGTGTTTTTTTAGTTCTGCCTGTGCCGGCGGATATATAGAATTGCCTTTGCCATTCCATATCTCCTCGGTCGATGTCGCCGCCGATGCTATATCAAATTTATCTTTTATGCCACGCTTCTCAACCATGTCTTTTAAAATAAATTCAGACATCGGTGAGCGGCAGATATTGCCGTGGCAGATAAAAAGAATCGCCACAGGCGTTTCTTGTATTTTTATCATTGTTTTGTTTCTCCTTGTTTTGTCCCGTAATGCCCTACCTCGACTATCGTCTCGGTCGCGGCAGTCGCAAAATGCCCGATTATGCAAGCATATCGGGACACTTCGCTCGTTGCTTCGCGTATTTTGCAATGGTTTCCGGGCTTCGTGTGATTTGCTCTGAAATTACAGATTGTGGCAAATCAGAGCAGAACCCTGCAAGTTGTTACTACCTGTTAGTAGTAAAATTGGTAGTAAAATATAAAGTGTTATTTCTTCACTAACCCTAGTATCAAACACAGCTATCCAAGGAACATCTGTCCATCTTCCAGCACCTACGCTCCCCTTTACCTTATATATGCTGCTATCAACTTTGTCCTGCAGCAACTTTGCAATATCTTGCCTGACAAGTGCACCAAATGGTCGTTTAAAATCTTCAGTTCTTCTCGCTTCTGTCAGCTCTGCCGCATATTCTCTTATAAACTTTTCAAGCATTGTTTTTAATTCAACTGCCATAAGTTTTCACCCCTGAACGTTATTGTATGAAATGATACTTAGTTGCCCTACCATTTCCTTCTGAATATATCAATCCTTCATTTTCCATCTTTCTTAAAATGTATGAGACTCTTTCAGGTTGCATATGTAAACATTCTCCAACCATTCGTCTAGTAATGCATTTTTCTCTCTTCTCCAAATTCCTTAATATGACTTCGTAATTTCGATTCATAAAACTCAATTGCTCATATATATAATCAGCCATCGTCTCAATAACAGAAATAGAAACCGAATTTCCAAACTGCTTATATCGCTGACCTTCCGGAACATTGTCAGGGAAGTTAAATTGGTCTTCTCCTGTTTCTTCATCCACAAAACCGTATCCTATAAATCCTTGCAATCTTCCCCACTCGGTCGGAGTCATTATCCTCACATTTTTTCTGTTAAGTCCTCCTTTTTTCCTGAGCAAAGCTTCTTCCTCTTCTGTATGCTCCGGCATTTCCTGTATAATTAAGTTTCTTTCCTTTCCAGAGCCTCCGGTAGCCATAATAGTATTGGCATAGGTTCTTTTATGAACATCATCATTTAATATATAATATCCAAATCCGTTACCGTTCTTCTTCTGACGTTTAGCATGCTCTTCCAATGTATTTAAATACGTAGCCGACATATAATACCTAAGCGGCACTTCTGCTTCTAGTATTTCCTCAAGTGACTTGTTTAGATTTGGATTTTTCATGAGACGTGTATTTAATCCTGTCGGAAGTGTATTCTCTATATGCTCCAACAAATCACCATAAAGCTCTCTATCAAAAGCCACAAAATATGCTCTTGGCCTGTTTTGCGGAAGCCCAAAATCTCTTGTATTTCTTACAAAAGAACTTTTATTGTAAATTAGCTTTCCATCTTCACCATATGCAACACCTATTACTTTGTAATTAAGCTTCTTTTCCAACGAATCAATAATAATACGAATTGTTTTGCCTTTATCGTGAGATACTATATTCTGCACATTTTCTAAAAATACAACCTTTGGTCTGGTTCCTTTAATTATCTGCTTCAGATGAAAGAAAATCGTTCCCTTCGTCGGATCATTAAATCCTTCAAGATTTCCCTGGCTACTAAAAGGCTGACATGGAAACCCTGCCAACAAAATGTCACACCCTCTTGCAGCAGCTTCCCTTTTGAACTCCTGCGATGTCAAGTCTCCTCTTGGATCATCACCAAAATTGTACATATATGTTCTTGCAGCATACTCATCAATCTCGGCAGAGAGAACATTTTCGAAATGCCCGGTACGTTCGAATCCCTTCCGTATTCCTCCTATGCCTGCACACAAATCTATTGTCTTATATTTCATTGTTCATCCTTCTGTTTCAATAAATTTTTTCCTTCTACTCCGTCCAACGACAAAGTATATGTAATTGACTCAATCCCTTTCGGCAAAGTTCCTCCAATAAATGATTTTTCTCTGATTGCCGGGAATTCGTCGTTAACTTCATAAAGAATCATTGCATGCAAATCATAGCAACGTTTTCTTGAAGACTTCTTCTCTTCCAGACCAAGCTTACCTAATTTATTATTCAAGTCTTCTCGGCTGTATCCAAGTTTTGTTAATTCATCCACAAGCCCATCAATGCTTATTCCGGATTGCACCGGTTCAAACTGACACAGAACGAGATTAAGATTCTTCCCATCAGGAGGATCTAATTGAAAATGATTACTTAATGTTATCTGCCTCTTTTTCCTGGCAATAGTAGATTTCACTTCGTAAAATACAGTGTCACAATCTATATCATAGGTTGATGCATTCGGACCATTCCATACTGCCTGTTCTCCTTTTTGAGCTAAATACCTGAGTGTGCATAATTCGCCCAGTGTATCATACACTCTATCATCAACATTTCTGTTGCCAAGAAGTTCCTTCCATTGCATCCACCAAGATACCGGATTAGCTATAAGTTCATTTCGTAATGTTCCATTTTCTCCGGGCATAATAAGTTCGGCACATAATGCAGCAAATGGTTGCTTTATATAATCTGTTTCAGTAACTAACAGCAACACATTTACGTTATCTGTCCCATCAAGCAAAATTGAATCATTATATAATCTTACTTCTGAAAAATGTTCAGATACCTCCACTCCTTCAGGAAGAGGAATTGCCACGCCGTAAACTTCATTTGTTTTTATAGTCCATGCAGGATATCCGCTTTCGAACAAAGAAACAATCTTTGCTGCATAACCTTTCGCTGTAGTAGCCCAATTTGTAATAATCTGTTGTGTAATCAATTTTATCTCCCTATTTTCCAGACTGTTCAATCAATCGCTTTACGTAACCTACTTCTGCCCCTTCAGTCAATGCAGGTTCCACATTTCTACAATTTACCAGATTTTGCTTTTGAATACGGTTGAATAGGTTAGATGATTTTGCCTTGACCATAGAGTACTCTTTCATCATCGCCCTGTATAATGGTAATCTATAACCTTTTCCCGGACGTTCTATAAAATCACTGATTGTATCTGTTCCGAAATCCTTCAGCACACGATATGTTGAAGCCTCGGTTCCTTGCCATGACAAATGAATATACCACCAAAGTGTCTTAACCCAAATACGTCTGGTATGAAGGTAAAACCTCTTCGTATTAACTCTATGTCCTTCATTTTGATCTGTCTTACTCGGAGGATATCTTAAGTTTGTGATATCAGGAAATACTTTGCATGAGAGATATCTCCAAATATCATCATCATTAGCCAAAACAGTGGTAAATCCATTTTTAGTATTTAGGTATGCATATAAGCACAAACCGATTCGTACATCAATTTCGTAACCACCTGCAGCCGAATACTGCTTGTATGTATCAATTACCTGTTGACGCAAATCCGAATACGAATCATCAAAACCTTCTACATTAAATGATGACCATTGAACAGTGAGATCATTAAAGGCAGCATCCGAAAGCTTATCAATATTTTCTATAAATTCTTTTCCTTGTGCCTTTGTAAATTTCTTGTATTGAATCACTATTCGTCACCTCCTTTGAGCATAGCCTCAATGTTTTGATGAATTGTCTTCTGAAGAGAGTCAATAGCCTCATACTTAAGCGGAACACTGCAACTGCTGTAAAAATAGTAAATAATCTTCGAAATACTACCCGGTTCAAGACTTACATCATTAAGTGTATCATTCAAATATCCCATCTCGTCAATTTTTTGAATAATCATTAGATAGGCGGTACTAATAATCTCAATTAACAAATCAACATTTTTAATCGTATCTCCCACCTTAGGACAATAATCATAATGCGAATTTAAATATAGGCAAACATAATCTTCATCAAATGCATCTCTTCTCGGATCTTCCCACTGCTTCAATTCTAACCACCAAAGCGATTGGTCTTTATCCTTAATATCTTTGATAGGGAAATCCATATATACATTTTCAAAATTCAGGGAAACAATATCAATGTCTCCTACAGTGACACCTGCTTCATTAATGAGATGTTTTTCCGTTTCTTCAACAATCTCAGCAGCCTGCTTTATATATACCACTGTTTCCAGTGTTAAATCACCTTTAATCTCCCCCGCTGGGAAATCATGTCTGAAATTATATATATCTGCATTACCATTTCTTACAACTGTCTCAGGCATAATATAACCCATTTGAGTTAAAGCTCGGTTGTTCCATATAATACAAATTCCAATCTCCGCATCCTTACAAGCTATACCTTCTCCGCCTTTAAATATATTCGGATACTCAACCGTAACCTGTCTGACTATACGCATTCCGTCACTTTCTATTTTCCAGCTCTCCAAACTGTCTTCCAGCCGAACAATGTTTTTTCCTTTAGCTTTCAGCGAATGATATGAACCTTCAATGAGATAACTGAATTCGTAATTAGAACAATAACAGCCTGCTTCTTCCAGCATCTTTTCATTTATTGTCGGATAGAAAAAAAAGTTTTCCATTAAATCTCCTTCCTACTACGAATCACTTTACTTCTTTGATCGTACATACATATTTTTTGTCGTCAGATTTAATAAGTATCGTTCCGAATACAACTGCATTTGTGATATCATTCGATACACTTATTCCTCTGACATTATTTCCGCTTTCCGTATATAACAATTTTATCTCTGTGTAATCGTTACTTACACAAGGATTTTGTGAATTGCACACATTAACCATAGAAAGTATATTTTTTGAGTTTGTTGCAAAAGTATGTACCGACTCTATTCTGTCAATTTTTACCGGAAAATTAATGTTAATATTACTCTCCCAAGCTTCTGCATCCATTACGCCGGTTTCAGTTTCAATGAATAATCCTAAATTGACATTTTTCCTCAAATTCTTAAATATTAGAGTAAATTGTACTTCCACACAATCGGACTTTATTGTCGGTATCAATTCTATGGACAGATTATCTGCTTTACCGCCTCCAGAGCCTCCGCTTCCACCAGAACCTCCTGCAGATGTTTTTCCGAAATTAATTTTAGGTAAAAGCTTTCTTCCTAATTTCCCCGAAAGTTTACTTGCCGTTCCCTCAACCAGAGACTGCTCTTCGCTCCTTATTCCACTGTTAATTTTAGCTACAATCTGAGCTTTTAAATTAGATACTATAGTCAGATTAGATTTGTCATCCCAGTCCATATGATCTGATTTTTCGCATTTTCTCAAATACTCACCAAGGAATTCCCCTGCATATTCACCTGCAGCTTTATCATTTTTTATTTTCACCGAACAGTTTGGAACATAGAAAGCAACAATGTACTCATCATCGTCTTCTGGTTTAATCAACCCTTTAGCCCATTTACCGTCAATCTTATAGTCAAGAACCAAACCGGGTGTACGAGCAAACATAACAATAGGATCATTCAGCGGGCTCTTGCTAAACAATCGTAAATATGTGTATGGCTTTATCATACTTCCGTTTGCAGAAAGTTGCGTTTGCTTTATTCGTGCATAAGCTACATGCCCCGTCTTCTGTCCTTCCACTCTAGCTGATGGAACCGACACACATTCGATGCAATCAAATTTATCTGATTTATATACTTTATTTGCATTACAAGCGAGGGCAGAAATATATAATTCCTGCACCAGCTGAAAGAACGGTCTCATTGTATTGTCTTTTATTGCATTACCGTTGATTCTTACTGCCAACCATTTTTGCTCGGAATAATCCGCCAAATGCTTATTAAATATTTTGGGTGCATACCACTTTTGCACAGCAAGTTCTAGGTATTCCTCGACGCTATCCTTCCAAGAACACATTGCCTTTTCATCTTCTGAAATGCCACAGTCATCAGGGAATATTCCGTTCAATAATCTGTCCCGATTTATATATGGAATAATTATTGCTGTACCCGTCTGTCCCTGCTTGAACCTACCAACTCCAAAAATATTCAGAATACTCTCTATCTCGGAAGCATCTGTTATCGGCAATAATTCTTTTGGATTTTTGTCATCTCTTCGTCCCCACCAAGCTCTGCCGACCGAATCACTTACAATTTCCTTAAGTAAAGATGAACTATCCGTTTCATGCTCGGTCAAACTTAAAATCATTCTCTCCTCGAACGAATCATCAACCGCAATCTGTGAATAAAAAAGCACCAATCCGATACCAGCTCTGTAATATACACTTTTTCCGTATCCCCAGCTGCCTCCTGCCTCTCCCGAACTAGATGCTGTTTGCTCTTTTCCGGTATCAAAGACAAGCTTAAAATAATTGCCATGGTCTTCTCTATCCAGCTCAGACAATCTAACCGGACCGGTAAGTCCCGTTGTTCTCATATCTCTTATTTCTAAATAGTCGGCACTCTCTTCAGGATAATGCTTGTCTAAGATAGCTTTTAAGCATCCTAACTCTGCATTGAATTTTAAAGGGTTAAATGTCCCGATAGTGAAATTAACATCAAATCGATCTGCATCAACTTTCAAGGATGCATCCGAACTGTTTTGAATAGCTTCTCTTACCAGTAAGTCTATCTCGGGCAAGCTATCATTTTGTAATGCTTTTAACGCTCCGCTTCCATACGAAACCCCGTGGTCCATTGTTTTAATTAGTTCATCTAACATTACTAATCTTCCTCTGATTGTTTTGGTATATTTATTCGTATCGACTTAGCATGATTGCCGCCGATACCGTCACCGGAAACGATAATACTGATTCCGATTATGTCATGATCGGCATTCATTTTGTGTCTCGCTTTCTTTTCCTCACCACCATCTTTCTTTATTCTGTAAAGAAGCAAAAGTGGGAAATCATCCAAACCTATTTGAGACCTTTTTGCAACAATATCTTTTCCGTTTTTTAACACCTCGGCAAGTATTGCTTGTTCTTCAGAATTCAAAGAAACTACATCAACATCTGCCAATGCATCTCTTCCTGACCTTAAAGATCCGATATCTATCCATGCCGGCTTACTTTTCTTTCTCGTACGTTCAATCAAGCCAACCGAAATATCTTCATCCAGAATCCATTCCGTTTCATGATTGTCACCGTTGATTACCGCGACATTCCATTTCAAATACTTTCCATCCTCATTCATTTTCTCTATCCACTGACAGAATATCGGTATATTCACATTCAATCCTGAATTTGGCGAGATAACATACTTAGAAATAAACTCATCATTAATAACTCTATAGTCAATATTTCTCCACACAAAAGCCTTAACTGTTTTAGATACTTCTCTCTTTGATATCTGAGATATACGATCAATAAATGCATCTGCCACCTCAATATTTTTCTTCAGTACATCCCCATTATCAAAATCAGTTGTTTCATATGTATCACCACTAAAGTCAAAATCGTCATACTCCGCTTGTTGACTTTTCTTTTTTGAAGTAATACGAAAACTCTTTATTTCAGGTATATTTCTTATTCTCGGTCCGAACAACTCAGGCGAAATTCCTCTTTCCATGAATCGCTCAATCTCTTCCTTCATATCCATATCAATTTTGGATAAAGCTTCAAATTTTTTCAGCACCGATTCAGTCATCCAAATGCGCTGCATTAACTCAAAACCCTTTCGGTATCCGAACCATCGTGCCATCTGCATAAGAGTATCTGCCTGATTCGAATTTCGGGAAAAATACGAGCAGACTAATCCATCTATTGTTAAACCTCTGGCCAATGTATTTCCGCCTATTACCAGAAATACAGGATCTTTCTCCATGGTAGCCATTTGTTCATCAGTCGGATAAACAATTCGTAGTGTTGTCCCTTCTTCAGCTTCCTTATTTGCCTTGCAGTTATCTACACATATATGTACACCCTTACCGTACTGTAACGATTTATTATCGTCCAGCAAAATATTGCGTACATCATTAAGCATGGACATTATCTCTGTGCGGATGGAATCAAACTCCGGATATTCTTCCTGAACCTCATCTATAAAACCATAATCTGGATTTGCTGCTTTTAACTCTTCTTTTGTAACCGTTCCTTTTTCACTTGCATATATAGTCTCGCACCTTGTCAAAACTTCGTTTTCGTTTTTAAGCCAAAGCTGTACGGCATCATATACATTAAAATGTTGATTTTGAATTGCGGTCGTATGAAGCAGCATGCTGATACTTTTTTTCTTTACGTGTGGTCGAATTCGCATAACAGCACTTACACATAAGAACCAGGCAATCGCATCTTTCATAGACTCAGGAATTAATGTTTGCAATCCTTTATGCAGCTGCTTCAATGATTTTTCTTCCACAGATGTTATAGTTCTGACAATCCCCATTCCCAGACAATTCTTTTCATCATTTCCAAAGATAACTTTCGCCCCAAAATATTCTGTAGACTCAGGTAATGTACATATAAAATCTTTTGGATATAAAGATTCTCCCGGTCTCTCATTTAATACATTCGCGTACGGAGTCGCTGTATAAGCAATGTAATTCATCGCTTGAAATGCAACATCAGGAACCGAGCCGTTACTCTTTCGTCCGTTAACTAAATTAACAATCAATTGATTAATTGCACAACGTTCTTGCTCTTCATCCGGTGTGATTTCTGCTGTATTCACACTTGCCTGGTCAGCCTCATCATCAATTACAACAATTCTAAGCTTCTGAGTTCTCTTCGGATCATCATAAAGCCAATCTATTAATGATTCTAATCGTCTTCTATTTTTCAGGCAGACTGTTACATAACGATTTGCAAAAGTCTTTTTCCCTAAAGGATTCAGTTTCAACTCATCCTCTGCAAATTTCTTATCTTCACCTGTAAAATCTAATACCTTCCACAGAATACCCTCGCTCTGTTTCAAGTCCTTCTTGAAACGATCTCTGGTTTGCTTTCTTAGATTGTCAATTGTACCTGACAAAATAATAAAAAAATTCCAATTGCAGTCGGCAGCCATACTCACCAATCCTGCCATATTTGCAGTTTTCCCTGACTGTACACTTCCGGTAACCAATCCCTTAACCGGGCCATACACAGTTGTATCTTCCTTAAGATGGTTCATTACCCATTGACAGCTTTTCTCAATATTGATAACAGAGGCTGGTCCAATAGAGTCGGATAAAGACTTTCTATATTGCTCCCAAGTAGATGACGCCCCTGTTGGTATTCCAAAGGTATTATTTAATCCGTTATTATCAATACCAACTACTTTCTGCGTCTGACTCAAAACAACAGATGGATGCAATTTCTTGTAATATTTTACATATAATTTCCACTGTGCCTGAGTAATATCCTCCGGCCACATTTCTGCTTCAATCAAATCATCTAAAGCGGACTGAAAATCCCCTTCTTCACAACACAAATTTTCTATATCTTCCCATGAACACTTTTCATCAAGTCGATTGCTAATCCATATATCAAAACCTTGTCTGTCACTATTTGAAAATGAATCCATGCTATACACCCCTCACTTTTCTTTCAATAATATCAGCACATTCCGAACAATGTTTTTTGATATCTTTTCCCCAGAAGCGCAAAACAGTCCAACCAGCTTCCGTTAACGCTGCATTTACTTCTAAATCTCTTTGTATATTTCTTTCAATTTTGGGAATCCAGAATTCTCGTCGAGTCTTTATATCCTCCTTACATTCTTCCCAATTATAACCATGCCAAAATTCACTATCACAGAAGACTGCCACCTTTTTCCCAATGAACACAATATCCGGCTTTCCGATAATGTTCTTTACATTTTTTCTGTATCGAAGTCCTCTTTTCCACAATTCATTTCTTAACAGTCGTTCTATCTCCGAATCCTTCGATTTTACTGCTTGCATGTTTTTGTGTCGTTGTTCCAGCGTGTGCTTATCCATTCAAATCACCACTTTTTGCTTTTATGTATTTACCCTTCTTTATTCTTTCATCAAATGGCTTCTCTGCATCTTCAGGAATTGACCAATACGCTCCCATTTTGAACGCTCCCTCAATTCTTCCTTCAGCACATAATGTCCTTATTCTTCTTTGTGAAATTCCCCACTTTTCTGCAGTTTGACTGATTGATAAATATCCCATATTTCTTTCCTTTATTGTGCAAAAACGATAAAATCCTACAAAATATATTATAATCCCAAGTCGGAATAAAATCAATGAAAACTATACGTTTGACCACCGTAATGTGAAAATGTGCGTTAATCTATACTCATATGTTGAGAGCATGGACCCGTATCCATGCCCTCAAGGCATAAAAAAAGCACCGCCTCACAAACCATATCCATCTGCAAATCAGTGTCTTGTTGGCACGATAACCTAGCATGCCTTCCTAATGCCGTAAACATATTTACTTTTCCCTCTTAAGTTTTCATTATTTTCCCTTTGTAACTTATTTTTATATGTAATTACATATCTTACTTTGTAGTTTTTTGTGTTACTTCATTTTTCTTTCTATTCCAAATAAAATAGCACTCCGGCAGCAACCATTCACCACCGAAATGCTATTCATTTTCCACCACGTCACAGCCCAAAATCCTTAAAAATTGGTATAAATCTGGTATAAAAATTCCGTTTAAAAATCCCACAACCCTTGATTTTGCGAACTTTCTTTCAAAAAGCAACTTCCTGCCGTGGCAAACGAATAGTACTTTAATCATAGTTTTGTTTCTCCTTGATTTGTCCCGGAATGTCCCGTTTTGCAAGGGTTTCCGGGGTTATTGTGATATGCTCTGAAATTACAGATTGTGGCAAATCAGAGCAGAATTAAGCAAGTTATTACTACCTGTTAGTAGTAAAAGGGAAAGGTTTACTACTAAGGATTTTGAATAAATTCTTTTGTTTCTTTTTCTACATCCTGCCATATATTAGAAGGCATCTCAGCAAAGTTATAATAAGTTCCAAAAGAACCATATGACGAATCTGCATTTTCTGGTTTTACAATTTCTCCCAAGCATCTTGAATCATTAAAATCTACTGCAAGTCTGTACATCGTCCTAACTGCTAACATATATTCATCAACATTTTTCAAAGAATTATCAGCAAAAAATGCTTTTGCACTACGCTTTGCCCTTTCAATATCTTTAAATTGAAAATATCCTTGGACATCACAAGAACCAGGCACCCTATACTTCGGTGCATTCAACGAAATATCAGCAAATTTTTCACACACATTATAAAAATCCATGTATTTTTCTTTTAATACATTGAAAATCTCCATATCCTTTAGTCTTTCATTTTCAATCAATGAATAATAAAATTGTTCTTTTGAATTGCTTATTCTTCTTCCCATTATGCGTCAACTCCTTTTCTTCCTGCTTGCTACAGGCAAAAAATTTTCTGCTTCTCCCTCATTAAAAGTCTGTTCCTCTTCATCTTTCAATGACTTTTGAGCCTCTTTGTATCCTTTTTTATCTGTTCCCGGATATTTTTTATTTATCTCTGACCATATGCACTGAATTTCATCTCTTCTTGACCTTATATCACTCAAAGGCAAATCACAAAAATCTGTTATCAAAGACGAATATGCTTCTCGAACATCCCACAATTCATCTGCTGCATCCTTATGTTTTTTTATTCGATCATCCAAGTTACTATCTTTCATATATAAATTAAATCATAATGACAATGCTGATGTAATCCCACCTATCCACGCTAACAGATACTGATTTGTTATAACAGTCGCCAAAAATCCTACCGTTGAAACTGCCGTAAGTATTATCTGACTAATCTTAACTCCTTTATTTATACGCTCTAATCTATTCTGTATTTTATGGTGAGTTGTGTATGTATAAACAACCTTCCCATGCAAATCTATTATCTGATTCAATAATAATTCCTGATTTTCCTCCATAGCACTTTCTACCTTTCTGCACTATACCATATATCTAAGCACTTTTCCCAATACATCCCAGCCTTTTGATGCATCCACCTTCATATTGCTTCCGGGTGCTTGTATCTGCGGTGTAATATATCCATTCAAAGAAATTTCATTATAATATTTCAACATTGCTTCCTCGAAAGTTTCTCTACATCCAGACGGTTGCTCTCCATCACGTAAAAAATGCCATCCCTTAATAGCATTGTGCATAAAAGAATCAATCAATATTCCTGACAAATGATAACTTTGGAAATTGTTGTCTCTAATATAACGAATATGTTTACACGCATCATACAGAAGTCCATTCGATTGTTCATTTTTTTCTTTTATCGCATCCTGCTCTGCTTTGGGATTGGTTGACATCCAATTTCCTCCCATATGGCTATCCGGATATTTATATGTTCCATCCCATCCCCAAATAGTATTATTTTTAAAAGCTGGTAATATTTCAAATTTCATACCATCCGAAAACTTTATAACAACAACTTGTCCATCTCCCCTAATATCTGTTCTAGGATATGTGTCCAATATTGCATTTTTAACAGACTGTAAAAGTCTTGATGGTCCATTTCCATATATATTCGAAAAGTGATTATATTCGGCATCTGGTAATTCAATTAACACATCCAAATCACTTGTATTGATTGCTGTTCCTCTTCCATATGATCCGACATAAAAACTATGTGCCGTATCACTTATACTATTCCAAAATGTCTGATTCACCGCTTTTGTAATTCTTTTATATCGCACTGATATCAATGATCGTGTATCTAAATCAATCACATGCTCATTTTTATTAACTCTATAGCTCATATAATTTCACCCTTTCTGAATATAATTTCAATATTGTCTGTTTCAATTATTATATCGTGATTTTCACTTCTTTTCCACAAAAAAATGCCCCAGCCAAGCCGGAGCGTCATCCCACTTTCATATTAAACTACCTTTCTGATTTTCAAAGCGGTATAACATATATCACTCTTACAGTGGGATAAGTCAACTACTATCTACTTCCCGCCAATCTTTTCTCAGACAATATACACTTTATCCATCTGACTCATAGAAATAGATCTTACAATCCATACTTTGACCTCATATTTGAAATCACACGATCCGCATCCTTGAAGATTCCCTGTTCTCTGGATTTTTCAATCTTGCAAGCATCTCTTCCTCGGTCATCGGTGCATATAATTTACTCTTTAACTCATTTTCTACTTTGACCTGATTTGTACTATCTATGTTCAACACCTCATTTTCTTTATTATAGTGATAAATCGTTTGTATTGTATTTTAAGGTTGGAATCTGTTAGATTACTGCTACTTTTTAACGATTACTCCTCACATTTTAACGATTATCTACATTTCCTGTTTTTCATCTTTCCATTCGTAGTATTACCGTAGTCTCCAACTACTACAGTGCAAAAATCTACCCCATTTTGCCCCATAAAGTACCGATTTTACTGCATTTCCACAGTCCTGCCGTGGCACACAAAAAGTACTTTTATCATTATTTTGTTTCTCCTTGATTTGTCCCGGAATGCCCTTCCTCGACTATCGTCTCGGTCGCGGCAGTCGCAAAATGCCCGACTATGCAAGCATATCGGGCACTTTGCTCGTTGCTTCGCGTATTTTGCAAGGGATTTCGGGGATTTTGCGATGTTCTTGATTTTACTCTGAAATTACAGATTGTGGCAAATCAGAGCAGACCCCTGCAAGTTGTTACTACCTGTTAGTAGTAAAATTGGTAGTAAAAGGGAAATGGTTACTACTAAAGGTTTTGCCGTTCCTTCTGCATCTGTTCAAATACTTCATCCCATTCTTTCTCGTCACGCCACTCATCATTTTCTGATATTACTTCTTTTCCGTCATCACTATACTTGGTGTTATCTGACGCCATTTTATAAGATTTTTCACTGTATTGAGTCATTATCTGTTTCTCCTTTTTGTCCTAGTATGTCTTAGTTCCTAATATTTCGTGGTAATCTTGGTTTTGCTCTAGAATCATTGTATAATCCATTTACCCTTACATAATCTGAATTACAAATAATAACATATCTTCTGGTATTTTTTCGAGTTCCATTATTGCTCTCTGTCTTAACTCCGTCATATGTCATAGCTCCTTTAAATTTTAGGATAAAATTGCTGTTTCTTCTTATTTATATTATTCATCCCCGCCTTCCTTATTTTGTTGTTATCATTTCATCATTACAACTATATTTACTTAAACTATATTTTTATTTATGAGTCTGTTCACTTATAGTACCTAAATCCTTATATAGAGCATCCATTTTACTCTTTACCACATTATCTGCTCTAACCTTAATGTACCAGTCATGTTCAGCAGCTTACACCATCAAATCCAAACCTAATCATAAGATAAATATTTTTTACTTAGTCTGCAATACGCAAGCATTCTTTTTCTCATACTATAATAATGTTCATCGCGAGGCTCAATCTTAGGTCTGTTTCCACGCACTATCTCATCAACTGGCATCTGAAACAAATTACTCAATGCATATAAATTGTCAATCGACGGCACATTAGCACCGTTCATCCATCGGTATATGCTCTGCAGACATCCGAGCCCAAGATACTTTTTCACATCTTTTACAGTCAATCCCTGGTTTTGCATTATTCTTCTTATATTATTGCCGGTTTCAATATTATCAATTACAGGTACCATATCACATCTTCCTTTCCTAAATACTTTTTTCGCATTATTTTTATAAATACTATTATAAATATACTATAAACAATAGTCAAGTATTTGTCATTGGACTTGTAATTCAATAACTTATATAAATCAATCCCACAAAGCATAAAAATGTTCTTTTAATAAATCAATTGCATCATCCTTGCATTTATTTCTGTACTCTTCCAACTTTTTTTCTTCTGCAAAATATTTTTCTGATATTTCCTTATATTGTGGAAGTTCATCCATAAAATGTCCCGTCCTTACCCTGAACTTTTTATCATTTTCCAACTCAGCTTCTGTCCTTAATTTATCTCCCAATATGCCGTATTTTTCTGTAAATTCTTCAAATGCCTTGTCATACTCATCATAATATGGATTTATTCTTTTACATGTCTCTTCGTTAGATTCTCTCCATAAAAAAATCATATTATCCAATATCTTATCCCACTCATCATGGCATGTATCATTAACTAAAATTCCCTCTTCATTCGTATAATTTTCCCCAAGATATGATGGCGAACCATTTCTGTTATCCTTTAAATCCTGTAGCATATCAGGAATCAACCGTTGCAGATAACCATCCATATTCCAGACGTCACACTCCGCATAACCTCTGACTATACGCTGACAACTCCATTTTATACATCTTTTTAAATACTTTAATATTTCCTGCATTTTAAATTTTTTACCCAAAGCACACCGGCGAAATTCTTCTTTATCCCAGACATTATTTACATAATATTTTTTATTACTCATTTTACACCTCCAATCTAATTACCATTAATATATTTTTCAAATTTATGCACAATTGTTATTTTCCATAAATTTAATCTTAACGCAAAAATATCCCCGTCAACGACGAGGATATCTTCAATACTGGTATGTAACACTTTGCTTAGAATAAGAAAATTATCTATACTTGGAAGTGACCGTCCTGAAATCCATTTATATATGGCTTGAGGATTTTCAAATCCCATAAATTTCTGAATATCTTTCACAGTATATCCATTTTTCTTTAACAATTCCCTAATTCTTTCACCAGTTGCTTTTTGTTGAATAGATAAATAAACAGGCTGCATTTCTGTTCCTCCTTAATCTATCCCGAACTATTTTAACTTTAACATCCCACGGCTAAATTTTCCATAATTGTTTCATATATATTCTTGCAAAAATTCTGTATCCCATTTCCAAACCTCCATTTCTTTAACACATTACATATTTTATAGTATGATATGTAATATGTCATTGAACTGGTGGTTTAAAGCAAACTTTTCTAATTATGTTTCTTATATATTTTTAAGCAAACTTTTTAAATTAAATAAATGCCGGCTTGACTTAGCAAAAAGCCATAAAGCATCTATAACCTCCTCAGACAAATTGCTCTTTTCATTATCCCACCTCTGTCCTGCCGCAAAACTCTCACCAATTCTATAGCCTATAAAAGCAGCTACATCATTTAATGAATTTGCAAGCATTCCAAAAAATGAATTTGGCATATTTTTTATTGGTACATTTTTTAAAATATCAATTATTAACTCTAACTTCCAATCATATGCATAAAACGCTCCATTAGGTTTAGCCATTTCATCAAGTGCAAGCATTGCAGAATGTATAAATGTAAAAAAATAATTATATACATATCCAAATTCTTGCGGAAGTTCTGCAATAAAATTAATTTTATTATCCCTGACACCGTCTACATTTCCAATAAAATTATTTATTACATTTTCATCCTGATATTGATTAAAATACATTACATTTGAATTAACCAACGAAATATAATTTTCATATTCTACATTATAGTCTTTTGAAAATTCATAAAGTTCCAGAAAGAATTTGCTAATATCAGAAACCTCAAAAATTACAATCCCATTCTGTTCAACATATGGATCTTGTTTAGGATTATCTGTATAAAGCAGCTGAACAATAGGGAAGTCGTATTCTCCACTTGTATTTGTATAAACATTATTAGCCCAATCGACTGCTGTAATAACATTCAAATCTCCCAATGCATATCCAATCATAATAACAAGTGACTCTTTCATCAAAAATGGTAATCGTGCCTGTCTGTAATCATTAGGTCTAAACATATATGCATAATCTTCGTTTGTTATAACAATACTATCCGGTATATTACATACTCCATGAATGTGATAAATAGGAATCATATTTGAAATTTTGGTAAAACAACCATCTGGTGAAATAGATATACAATCACCGCCCAAAATATTTTCTAAAACTGTATCATAGTTAGTAGTGGTAATCCAGGATGCTGGAATATTTCTGAAGTATTTTTCATAATCCTCTTTGACACTCTCTTCTGGATAAACATTTGTTTTTTCACTAATTATGCACTTCATTTTTCTAACAGCTTCTTGATATGTAATATTATTTTCAATACTATATTCCTTACATATTTTTGTTGCAATTTCAGGATAAGAATTTTTATTTTTTAATATATTTTCATTAATTTTCATCTCTTCGCAACATACTTTTAATAATTCAGCCCATGTATACGCTTCATAATAGGTATTATTTTCCAGTATTGCTTTTGTAAAACCCGAGCCAACAAAAAAACCTAAATTTCCCAACCTTGACGCATTACAAATTGCTTTAAATACATCTTCTTTCGTCTTTATCTCTTTCATACGCTCTTCTCCTTAATAACTTTACATACATTTATACTCATCCCCCACATTTTCCCTCCTTTCCCATAAAATTCCTTTACCTATATATACCACCCACAACGTAAAAAAAATGTCGAATCCTGCGATTCGACATTTTTTTTACTAACTTTAAATCTTTACACACTTTCATTCTCGCTGTAAAATTGGGAATTTCGTAATTCAAACAAACAAATTGAACATTAATAAGAGTAATTTTTATAACTTTCTAGCCTTAAAGCACACCGAAATAGGTATCATCTCTGCCTTTTTTGCCTTATCACTTGTGTCATTCATATCACTAACATTTTGCTCAATCATTTGCTCAATTACAAAGCCCGCTTTTGCAAGAGCATTAACATATGTTGAAATCATACGATTACACAAAATAACTTCACTATCATGCACAGGCATTTTATAATAAGATTCATCAAAGTAACTTGATTCAAATACCATTTTGCCATCATCCAACATATTCTTTCCATTCTCTCGACAAAAGGCAACACAATGATATAACGTGTGATTCCAGCTAAAAATAAATATCCCATCTTTTTTTAAACAGGAAGCAATTTTATTAAAAGTCCCTTGCAAATCGGTAGTCCAGCCAATACCATATATAGAGTACACATAATCAAAATAACATTGAGGGAGATTCATTTCTTCCATAGAACTACATATGAGATTTGCTGCATATCCACATTCATCAAGATACTTTTGGGCATTATCAAGTTGATTCTGAGAAATATCAATTCCCCATAACTCACCGGCCTTTCTTTCGGCATGATATTTTAAGGAATGACCGCTACCGCAACAGATTTCCAACATCTTCTTACCGGTTACATTTCCAAATAACTTTAACTCATCTTCCGTTGGAAATTTCACACCATACTGCGGAAGAGCAGTTGTCCCAAACCATAAATCCGCATGATTATTCCAATATTTTTCATTATATGCAATTGCATCATTTCTCATAGGTATACCTCTCGTATAAATTTATTTTTTCAATTATACTACTTTTTCCTTTACATTGCAACAATAAAACAGAGAGCATGACAACCGCCATACTCCTCACACATTTTCACACCTCTCACCACACAATCCCCTGATACTTCCGCTCAATCTCCATCGCTTTATTTATAGCCTCCGCAAAATTATCCGCCATGACAAATCCAACGGCATCAAAAAAAATCGATAACATCGGGGCTGTATTTTCAGTCTGCTTAGAAGCCGCATCAAGCATGTTTTTAAATGCCCGCCTTAATTCCTCCCGACACTGCTCCTTATTGGAGGCAGCAACATTACGGCTCCAATAATCAATATAATTATTTTGCATATTTACACGATTGGCATATATATAATTATTGTTGCCGCAATTCCACGCATTTTCCGGTATCTGCCTTAAATACATAATCGGTCTTTCACAGCAAATGCGTCCGTTTTGCAAAAAAATCACATTTGTATACACATTTCTGCAAAATACACAGTTCCCTACATCAATTACACCATACATTTTTTTCTCCTCCTTTGCTTACCTACATATATACCACCCACAACGCAAAAAAAATGTCGAACCATGCGATTCGACATTTTTTTCCGAAAATTTCCAATACATTAAAATTCACACAATCAAACTCATTAAATTGGCAGTAACAAGTGTATTTGAGTATGTACCTGCAATTACAGGTTCATTGTAACCTCTCAGAATGAAAGATATTTTTTCAAAATAACAAAAACCTCTTTAGGTGACAAATCACCAGCCAGCATAAGTTCTCCTAATTAATATCAATATCAGCTAAAGCGTCTATCAATATTACATTATCTTTATGTGATTTTATGGCAATTCTGTAATACCCATCTGTGAGATTCTTATAATTGCTGCAGTCTCTTATAAGTATTCCTCTGTTTAAAAGTTCTTCTTTCAGACCTTTTTTGTGCATAAAAAATATATAATTTGCACCACTCTCCCAATACTTAATATTCATTCTTTGAAAATTAGTACAGATAAATTCTCTCTCTTTACTTATTAAACTTACTGTGTCTGCAGCAAATTTATCCTCATCAAGAGCAGCTATTCCTGCATTTTGTGCCAGAACAGAAACATTCCACGGCTGCCCGGCATCATACATTTTGCCAATAAGCTCTTTATCATATGTAATTCCATATCCAAGCCTTATTCCCGGTATTGCATACATTTTGGTAAATGCCTTCAGAACAAACAAACCTCTGTATCTTAATATATTTTTAACGTATGAAAGTTCATCTTCCTTCCCTGTAAAATCAAGAAAACATTCATCCAGAAAAATACGCACTCCGTTCCTGTCACATTCCTTTATAATTCTTTCAAGCAAACGGTCATTTATAAGTATCCCTGTAGGATTATTAGGATTACATAAAAAAATCATATCAGGTTTATACTCAAACATTTCCATAAAATCATCTTCTATTTCAAATGTGTTGTGATTTATCTGATAATATTCAACTTTTGCCCCGACACATTCAAGTGCGGCTTCATATTCTGCAAAACATGGAGCTGCAACAACCGCATTTTTCGGTTTTATGGCAAATACATATCTGTACAGCACATCAGAAGCTCCGTTTCCGCATATAATGAAGCTACTGTCAACTCCATATCTTCTGCCAATCTTTTCTCTTAAATCATCGCAAAACATCTGCGGATAATTTTCACACATTTCAAGCGAATTAACAACCGCTTCACGCACGCTTTCCGGAATTCCCATAGGATTAATATTAGCTGAAAAATCTGTCACATTTTCATATTTATAAATATCTCCGCCATGTATGTTTTTCATGAACATTTCCATTCCTTAACAGATTTTTCAAGGCGTTTAAGTCCATCTTCAAGCATTTTTTGTGGGCATGCAATATTAAATCTTAAAAATCCACCGTTGCTTCTGTAAGCAGAGCCGCTGCTTACATACAGCCCGCTGCGTTCACATATAAAGTCTTTTAATTCATCAGAATCACTTGCAATATCTGTGCAATCAAGCCACATAAGATATGTAGCGTCTGACTCCACGGGCTTTATCTGCGGAATTCTTTCTTTTATAAATTTTTCTGCAAACTGCCTGTTTTCCCACAGATATTCTCTAAGGTCGTCAAGCCACTCTCCACCTTCACTATATGCCGCAGCCGCCGCATCAGCCGCAAAAACATTAGTCTCTGCCAAATTGTCTGTCTCAAGTCCTGTGATAACACGATGTCTGATATTTTCATCAGCCACGATAACTGCCGCTGTCTGGATTCCGGCAATATTAAATGTCTTTGTCGGTGCAACACATGTAATACAATTATCTCTGCACACATCTGATACAGATGCAAACGGGATATAGCTGATACCGGGGTTTGTTATATCACAATGAATCTCATCAGACACAACAAGCACATGATATTTTTTGCAAAGTTTTCCTATTTTATCTAAAATATCTCTATCCCATATATTTCCTGTAGGATTATGCGGATTACATAATATCATCATAGATGTCTGTGGATTTGCGAGCTTTTCTTCCAAATCCGCAAAATCTATGCTGTATTTTCCATCATTATATACGAGCCTGCTTTCAAGCACATTTCTTCCATTATCCAATATCGAATCAAAAAACATATTATAAACAGGTGTCATAACAACAACATTTTCTGCCGGTGTAGTCATTTTGCGGATAATGCTTGATATAGCCGGGATTACGCCGGTTGTAAATATAAGCCATTCCTTATTAATAGAAAAATTATATCTGTCTTTCCACCATTTCTGATATGCACAGTACCACTCGTCCGGTATTTCAGTATATCCAAAAATCCCATTTTCTGCTCTTTTGATTATCGAATCAGTTACCGCCTGCGGTGTACGAAAATCCATATCCGCAATCCACATGGCAAGACCACCTTCTTTAACCCTGTCCCACTTTATTGAATGGGTACCTGTTCTGTCTGTAATCTCATCAAAAAATTTTCTGTTTTTCATACCCGACATTCCTTTCACATATTTATTTTCTAGCAAAACTGATTAATCATCAATTTTCTTAATATCAATAAGCTGCGTTACCATAAATGCATGCAGCTGCGTCTCAAAATCATGTAACAAAATCCATGCTATTTATTTTAATATTTCATCCTCTATTTTACAATAGCTTAACAGGGTAATTACTGCGATGTTTATTAAGATATATAAAATATAAAAAAGTTGTTAAATTTTTATCATTTTCATCAAAAATTACACAAATTGTGTTGATTTTACAGGTCGATTATGTATAATATAAGAAGATAAAACCGCCTTTAAAGACGGTTATCGCACAATAAGTAAAGAAACGAGGTTAAATGTAAGATGGCAGAAATCGATTTAAGCAAGTATGGTATCACAGGCACAACTGAGATAGTTCATAACCCTTCTTATGAATTATTATTCGAGGAAGAGACATCTTCTAAGAACGAAGGTTATGAAGTTGGTAAGGAAAGCGAACTTGGTGCTGTTGATGTTATGACAGGTATCTACACAGGACGTTCTCCTAAAGATAAGTATATCGTAGTTGACGAAAACTCAAAGGACACTGTATGGTGGACAAGCGATGAGTACAAGAACGATAACCACCCAATGCCAGAAGATGTATGGGCTAAGGTTAAGGACATCGCTAAGAAAGAGCTTTGCAACAAGAGACTTTTCGTTGTTGATGCATTCTGTGGTGCTAACAAAGACACAAGAATGGCAGTTCGTTTCATCGTTGAAGTTGCTTGGCAGGCACATTTCGTAACAAATATGTTCATCAAGCCAACAGAAGAAGAACTCAAGAACTTTGAGCCAGATTTCGTTGTATACAACGCTTCTAAGGCAAAAGTTGAAAATTATGCAGAATTAGGTCTTAACTCAGAGACTTGCGTTGCATTCAATATTACAAGCCGCGAACAGGTTATTATCAATACATGGTACGGCGGTGAGATGAAGAAGGGTATGTTCTCTATGATGAACTACTATCTCCCATTAAAGGGTATCGCTTCAATGCACTGCTCAGCTAACACAGATTTAGATGGCAAGAACACAGCTATCTTCTTTGGTCTTTCAGGTACAGGTAAGACAACACTTTCTACAGATCCTAAGCGTCTCCTCATCGGTGATGATGAACACGGCTGGGATGATAACGGTGTATTCAACTTTGAAGGTGGATGCTATGCTAAGGTTATCAACCTTGATAAAGATTCTGAACCTGATATCTACAATGCAATCAAGCGTAACGCTCTTCTTGAGAATGTAACACTTGATGCTAATGGTAAGATTGATTTTGCTGATAAGAGCGTTACAGAAAACACTCGTGTATCTTATCCAATTAACCACATTAAGAATATTGTACGTCCTATTTCTTCAGCACCAGCTGCAAAGAATGTAATCTTCCTTTCAGCAGATGCTTTCGGCGTACTTCCTCCAGTATCTGTTCTTACACCAGAGCAGACACAGTACTACTTCCTTTCAGGTTTCACAGCTAAGCTTGCTGGTACAGAGCGTGGTATTACAGAACCTACTCCTACATTCTCAGCTTGCTTCGGTCAGGCTTTCCTTGAGCTTCACCCAACAAAGTATGCTGAAGAACTTGTTAAGAAGATGAAGATGAGCGGTGCTAAGGCTTACCTCGTTAACACAGGTTGGAACGGCACAGGCAAGAGAATCTCAATCAAGGATACTCGTGGTATCATCGATGCAATCCTTAACGGAGATATCCTCAATGCTCCTACAAAGAAGATTCCTTACTTCAACTTTGAAGTACCTACAGAACTTACAGGTGTTGCAACAGAGATTCTTGATCCTCGTGACACATATGCTGATGCTTCTGAATGGGAAGTAAAAGCTAAAGACTTAGCTGGCAGATTCATTAAGAACTTCGCTAAATACGAAGGAAATGAAGCTGGTAAGGCACTTGTTTCAGCAGGTCCACAGTTATAATAAACAATGAATATATAGGCATTATGCCGATATGTCATATGCTTTAGATTACTTTAAAAGCACCGCTTCCGGGCAATCCGGAAGCGGTGCTTTTGTAAGCTTCTGCCTATGAAGAATATACTCTTTACAAATTTCGTAAATTCAATAATTATCAACCAAGAAAATCATATTTTGAGCTGTTGAATGAAGACATAATATCTGCTGTAGAACTATATGTACTGCTCACACTCTGTAAATTAGCTTCAGCATTACTCTCAATCCTGTCTGTAACAAACGAAAGCTTTTTCATAAATTCAGAATCACTTCCAAATATTTTTTCAAGTGAATCAACGTCTGCCTTTTTAAGCTTATCAGAATCAACCTCAAGAGTTCCGTCACTGTTATAAGTTATTCCGACTTTTTCAAGTGATTCCTTAATACTCTCTGGAAGTCCCTTTAATGCTTTCTTATAGAATTCGTCAAGGCTTGAGGAAGTTTTTGACATAACTTCAACAAGCGAATTATATTTATCTATAAGTTCCTGTACTGCTGCTGTAACCTTTGAAGTATCTTTGCTTTCTCTTGCATCTTTAAATACTGTACTCTTTTCACCTGCAAGCTTATCAATAGCATTCTGCAAATCCTCTGATGATTTATCAGTATTTTCATATCCTGTTTTGGAAACTTTTGCTTTCAGCATCTGTGTCGCTGCTGATGTGCTGCCATTTATGCTGTTAAGCATCGAATCTGCTGAACTATCATTATTAATATAATCAAGCAATGTTGAATTATTAATTGGAAGTCTCGCTTTTCTTGCTGTCTCATTTAACATCTGTGTAGTAACTCTCATATTTCTCTCCTTTCCGCTTTATGTTGTATATTTTTTATCAAATGCACATATATATTTTATCGGTCATTTTTTTATATAAATAACCCCGGCAAAAGACTCTTTACGACTTTTACCGGGGTTTTATAAAGGAGGCCTTTGCCTATGAAAAGCAGTTTAAAATCAACCCTTTACACCACCAAGCGTAACACCTCTTACAATAAATTTTGAAAGACACAGATAAACTACAATAACCGGAAGAATTGCAAATCCAAGCATCATATAAACCTTACCCATATCAAACTTCAAAAAGTCTGCACTTCTAAGCTGTGCAATAAGTATTGGAAGTGTTTTCTTACTATCTTTATTAAGAAGAAGCGAAGGAATAAAATAGTTATTCCATGAAGCAACGAAAGTGAATATCGCCTGTACTGCAATTGCCGGCTTCATAAGCGGAAGCACTATCTGATTAAATATTCTGAATTCATGTGCACCATCAATTCTTGCTGCTTCAACAAGTTCAATCGGAAGTACACTGTCCATATACTGCTTAATAAAGAAAAATACTACCGGTGAAGCTATTGAAGGAACAACAAGCGGTATGAATGAATTCATCAGATGCATATCACTCATCTGCTTGATAAATCCAAGTGCTGATACCTGTGTAGGCACCATCATTATAATCATAATAAATGTAAATGCCAGTTTCTTAAATCTGAAATTATAAGCATGTATTGCATATGCTGTAAGTGCCGAAAAATATACTGAAAGAATTGCTGTTCCACTGGCTACAAGAAGGCTGTTTGCCATACCGCTTAACACCGGAAGCTGCTTATCTGTCAAAAGATTTTTCAGGTTAACCAGAAATGATTTTCCCGGAATAAGTGAAAAACCTTTCTGTATATCCGGATGAGATCTTGTAGTATTTATAAGCAATACATAAAATGAAAACAGGCATAAAATTGATAACAGAATTAATACAATATAGCACAGAGTTCTTTGTATATATAATGCAATTTTATCGCTTTTATCCGCTTTTTTCTTATTTGTTTCTGTACTCATAATCTACGCCTCCCTTCACTTCTTTGCTTTCTTCGATGCTTTTGCACCTGTATCCACCATATCTTTTGTTACATATTTGAATACGAAAATACTAAGCACTGCTGTTATTATAAATAATATAACTGAAAGAGCACCCGCCATACCATAATTCTTACTATACAAATGCTTATTCAGATACATGATGGCAGTCATGCTTGTTCTGTCCGGATTACCATTACCATTAGTAAGAATCTGAGGAACATCAAACATCTGGATACCACCGATAAGTGAAGTTACAAGTGTATAAGCCATGATAGGTTTTATAATTGGAAGTGTAATCTTTCTGAATATCTGGAATGAACTCGCTCCATCAATTCTTGCCGCTTCCATAATTCCTGTATCAATTCCCATAATGCCAGCCATCAGGACAATTGTTGTATTACCGAACCACATGAGGAAATTCATAAGTGCGATAAGTCCTCTGGCTCCGGCGACCTCCGCCAGAAACCTGTATGTAGGAAGTCCCATTGAATTAAGAAGATTGTTAATAGGACCTGCATCTGAGAATATTGTATAAAATAACATTGAAAATGCAGATGCCATAATCAGGTTCGGCATATATATAACTGTCTTGAAAAAACCTGTACATTTTAATCTTAATCTTAAATCCGTAAACCATGATGCAAGTAATAATGAGAAAAACATCTGTGGAATAAATCCCATCATCCATATAATAAATGTATTCTTTAAATACATTGGAAGTTCGCTGTTAAATAATATTTCTTTATAATTTTTAAATCCAACAAATGTAGGTCCTACCTGCATAAGACCAACTCTGTAATTTTCAAAAAAACTGTTATAGAAAGTGGAAAGCAACGGAATTAACTGAAAAATAATATATACCAAAAAGAATGGTATCAAAAAAATATATCCCCACTTTGCATAACTCACACATTTTGATTTTTTCCTTTTCATGCCGCCCTCCATTTCCAGCGACAGGAAAGCACGCCTTGAAACCGATTCAGATTAAATACCAATTATTGATTTCCCGACGTGCTTCCATCACTTAATTACATATATTTATTAGTGTGACAAGTTTGGATATTTCTCAATAGCTGCTTTGTAGAAGTTATCAAGTGCTTTATCCTTAGTTACATTTCCATCGAAGTAATCCTTCATAGCTTTCTGGAATTCTTCGTTAAGACCCTGGTCATAAGCTGAAATATTCTTCATGTTAATCTTAGGTGCAGCCTGTGCAAACAGTTTGATATGATTCTGTCCGCCAAGAAATGCTGACTTGAAATCACTTGAAGCAAGTTCATTCATACCTGAAATTGTGTTTGTGTAATCCTGTGTATCTTTTGTTATCTGAACTTCTGTACTCTTATCACATGTAAGTGTCTTCATAATCTCTTTAATGAGGTTTGGATTATCTGTTCCTGCTGCTGCACAGATCCATGTACCACCCCAGTAATAACTCTGTGGTCCCTGGCATACTGCATAATCACCATAGATACCATTACCAACTTCTTCCTTACCACCTTCCTTTACAGGAGTTGCAAGTGAGTTACCAAGAAGTGTGAAGTTAATGCCCCATGTTGAATAGAAGAAACCAAATACCTTACCTTTAGGTCCCTGGTCTGCTGCCCATACATTATCCCAGAGAGATGACTTGTTATTATATCCTTTCTCTGTGAAAAGCTTTGTCTGGTCAACCCACTTCATAATATTGTCATCAATTACAATCTTGTTATTTGAATCAACCCAAGGTGCTGATACGTTGTTAGAAAATACCCTGTATGAATCATCATAACCTGAAAGCATCTTATAACCTTTGGCAGCTGCCTTTTCAGCAACAGAATTAAACTTATCCCATGATGAAAGTGCTTCCTGAACCTTATCCGGATTATCAGTTCCTAATACATCCTTTGCAATAGAACGTCTGTAAGCGAAAAGTCCCGGTGTTGCCTGCCATGTTGTACCTTTCTGGACACCCTTTGAATCAGTTACGATATCCTTTGTATACTGATACTGGTCAGCAAGGTCATCTTTTGTAAGACCAATATCATTTACAACATCAAGTGTATAATCACTGTCTACATATTTTAATGCATAATCGGCTTCTACAAGGAAAATATCAACCTTTTCATCTGCCGGTGCATCTTTTTGCTTTAACAGTGCTGCATCAAGTGCATTCTGATAAGCATTATTCTCATTTGGTGTAACAACGAAATTAACCTTTACATCTGAAGGTAATTTTCCTGATTTCTTAAAGTATTCAAATCTTTCCTGGAATTCCTGATTCCAGCAATAAATATTAAGAACCTTTCCCTGTGCTGCTTCACTTGTATCTACCTTTGCAGCTGGCTTTCCACCGGAATTACCGCATCCGGCAAGCGTTGTCATTACCATTGCTGTTGCAAGAAACAGACTTGTTAATTTTCTTTTCATCATAATCAAACCTCCTCTAAAACTTAACCAATACATAACCCTTTGTTTCTTTGCCTGTTGCATCACATCTGTTTACTTTTGTCTGATGTCTTTTACTGTCTCTCCTTCCAGTAATCTGCCATCAACGACAACTCTTTTAACCAATGCAGTCTTGGGATTCTCAATACATGCTATAAGCTCTCTCGCAGCAAGCATTCCTATCTTTCTTGATTGCTGTTCTACTGTCGTAAGCTTTGGATTCAATATCTGTGAAAGCTTAATGCCGTCATAACCTACCATTGAAATATCATCCGGCACTTTTAAGCCTCTGCTTTTTATAGCATTAAACCCTCCCGAATAAGATAAATCATCAGGATAAAAAATACATGTCGGTGCATCCGTCATATTAAGAAGTTCATTTGTAAGCTTCTCTGCTTTAACTGCATTCAGATATTCAGATGACTTAACATATTCATCCGGAACATCTACATCAAGTTCTTCAAGTGTCATATAAAATGATGCAAGTCTTTCTTTTGTTACTTCTGAATTACTCTCACCATGTATATAAGCAATCTTACGATGTCCCATCTTATATACATACTGTACAAGTTCTCTCATCCCCTTTACATTATCTGAGCTGACGGAAGTACAGTTGTTAAATATGTAATCAATAGTCACTGAGGGAATAGCACCATTGACAACTTCCTGTACTTCAGGTTCTTCAAAATCCGCGCAGGCAATAACAACACCGTCAAGATTGCGATATTTGCAATGTTCATAGTATGTCATCTTTCTGTTATGGGTATTGATAAATGTAATATCATATCCACGACTTTCGGATTCGACCTTAACACCCTCCAGCACCGCTGAAAAATATTCATGTGTCAGACCACTGTGTGCTTTATCGTTCATTAACACGCCAATGTTATATGAACGGTTAGTTTTCAATGCTCTGGCTGCTGAGTTAGGATAATAACCCATATCACTTGCAGTCTGACGTATCTTCTTTCTGGTCTCTTCACTGATGTCACTATGATTATTAAGTGCCTTGCTTACTGTCGCAACTGACACGCTGCATTTTTCTGCAATATCTCTCATAGAAACCATCGTACCTTACCCCTTTACCTGTGCCTGTTGTTATTACTTAATCGTTTTCGTAAGTTCACTATAGCACGACATCTGTTTTAATGCAACTGTTTTTTTATTTTTTATAGTTATGACGAATTTTGTATGTACATTTTTGTACAATATGACTATTTTTCTGTTTTTTATCATTAAACATTGCTTTTTCATTTTCATTAAAATATACTCAAATCAGATAAATATATTCTTAATTTTTTAATCAGGACAATCATATTATACAATATACAGGTTTTATCTTCATTTCTCCTGTGTTTTACTGATTTCTCTTCCTTAATCGTTTTCGTAATATCTAATACAGCTTGCATATAAATAAAATATGCAGAAATGAGGTTTATATGAATTTGGGATATTTTGATGATGATAATAAAGAATATGTTATAACAACTCCCAGAACTCCTCTTCCATGGATTAATTACCTTGGATGTGAAAGTTTTTTCAGACTAATAAGCAACACAGGCGGCGGATATGCATTTTATAAAGATGCAAAGCTTTTAAGACTTACAAGATACCGCTATAACAATGCTCCGCTTGATTCTAACGGTCATTATTTTTATATTAACGATAACGGATGCATCTGGAATCCGGGATGGCAGCCTGTACAGACTGAACTTGACAGCTACGAATGTCGTCATGGTCTTGGATATACAACATACAAAGGCAGCAAAAATGGCATTGAAGCACATGTTGCATCATTTGTTCCAATTGGAGCAAACTGTGAGCTTACACGTTTAAGTCTTAATAATACTTCCGATAAATCTAAGACATTTTCAGTTTATTCATATATTGAATTCTGTCTCTGGAATGCCGTTGATGATATGAACAATTTCCAGCGTACATACAGCACGGGAGAAGTTGAGATTGAACCTTACAAAGCGAATTCATGTATTTATCATAAGACCGAGTACCGCGAACGCCGCAATCACTATGCTTTATGTGCAGTGAATTCATCTTGTGACGGTTTTGATACTGACCGTGACAGTTTCCTTGGAACTTATGGAAGCCCTCAGATGCCTGATGCAGTCGCCGCAAAAACATCACATAATTCAAAAGCAAGCGGATGGAACCCTGTTGCATCTTTCAGAAAAGACATAACACTTAAACCAAATGAAAAATGTCATTTTATTTACATGTTAGGTTATATAGAAAATCCTGATGATGAAAAATGGGAAGCACCCCAAAAAATAAATAAACAACGTGCTAAAGCAATGATTGACACATATATGACTGATGAAGCTTTTGATAATGCATTTAACCGGTTGAAAGAACACTGGAACAATCTTCTTTCAAAATATACGCTTGAAACTTCCGATGACAAATTATGCCGTATGGTTAACATCTGGAACCAGTACCAGTGCATGGTAACTTTTAATATGTCACGTTCTGCTTCATATTATGAATCAGGCACAGGCAGAGGAATGGGTTTCCGCGATTCATGCCAGGATCTACTTGGCTTCGTGCACCTTATTCCAGATGCTGCAAGGCAGCGTATTCTTGATATTGCATCAACCCAGTTTGAAAACGGAAGTGCATATCACCAGTACCAGCCTCTCACAAAACAAGGCAATTCCGATATCGGAAGCGGGTTCAATGACGACCCTCTCTGGCTTATAGCCGGAACTGCCGCATACCTTAAAGAAACAGGAGACTATTCTATACTCGACGAAATGACGCCTTTTGACTGTAACAAAGAAAATACGGCACCTTTAATGGAACATCTGCGTCGTTCATTTAATTTCACAACGACACATCTTGGTCCTCACAACCTGCCACTTATCGGGCGTGCCGACTGGAACGACTGTCTGAACCTCAACTGTTTTTCAACTGTTCCGGGCGAATCATTCCAGACTACCGGACCATCAGAAGGGCCTGTAGCAGAATCAGTATTTATAGCCGGAATGTATGTTAAATATGGCAGGGATTACGAAGCAATATGCAGACATCTCGGTCTTGATGACGAAGCCGATGCTGTATGCAATCATGTAAATGACATGATTAAAGCTGTTACCGAATCAGGCTGGGACGGAGAATGGTTTTTACGTGCATATGATGCCGCAGGCGAAAAAGTTGGCTCCCATGAATGTAAAGAAGGTCAGATTTTCATTGAACCACAAGGTTTCTGTGTTATGGCAGGAATAGGAACCGATAATGGTCTTGCAGTCAGAGCACTCCGTTCAGTCGAAGAAAAACTTGACACAAAATATGGCATTGTTCTTTTACAGCCTGCTTATACATCTTATCATCCTGAGCTTGGTGAAATAACTTCTTATCCGGAAGGTTACAAAGAAAATGCAGGAATTTTCTGTCACAACAACCCCTGGATTTCAATTGCTGAAACTGTTGTCGGACATGGCAACCGTGCTTTTGATGTATACAAGAAAATCTGCCCGGCATATCTCCAGGATGTAAGTGATCTTCACAAGACTGAAAGTTATGTATACTCACAGATGATAGCCGGCATTGATGCTGCTCATTTCGGAGAAGCAAAAAACAGCTGGCTCACAGGAACAGCAGCATGGACATTCACCAACATTTCACAGTACATTCTTGGAATACGGCCTGAATTTGACGGTCTGTGCATAGACCCATGCATACCGGATTACATGAAAGAATTCAGCGTAAAGAGGACCTTCCGTGGTGCCGAATATAATATCCACATTGACAACTCTTCCGGTTCACAGAAAGGTCTGAAATCACTTATCGTCAACGGAAAATCTGTTGAAGGAAATATTATTCCATATGATGAAAATATCAAAAAATATGATGTAACAGCTGTTTTATAAAAAAACTTATACAATTCAGAAAGAATCGAGGATACAATATGAATTTTCCAAAAGATTTTATATGGGGCACTGCAACAAGTGCCTATCAGATTGAGGGTGCATATAACCGCGACGGCAAAGGTGTTTCTATATGGGACACCTTCTGCCACACACCCGGAAAAATCAATGATAACGAAACCGGTGACATCGCCTGTGACCATTATGACAAATATGAGGATGACATTAAACTTATGGCTGAACTTGGCATAAGTGCATACAGATTTTCAATATCATGGACAAGGATTTTTCCTGAAGGCGATGACGAAATTCCTAATGCGAAAGGGTTGCAATTCTACGACAATCTAGTAAACTGCTGCCTTAAAAATGGCATAACACCACATATAACACTTTTTCACTGGGATTTGCCTCAGACTCTTGAAGATGACGGAGGATGGCTTTCAGAACGCACAATAAATGCTTTTGTAAAATATGCCGAATTGATTTGTGAACATTTTTCAGATCGTGTCGAATACTTTTCCACTATTAATGAGCCACAGATAATAACACGCATGGGATATTCAACAGGCCAGCATGCTCCCGGGCTTACTCTGCCGGACGACACAGTTCTTGAAATTCTTCATTCACTTGCAAAAGCCCATGCAGCTGCCGTCCGTGCCATGAGAAAATGTGCAAAAAGAAAAATAAAAATCGGTTTTTCAAGCACAGGCAATCTGTGCTATCCTTCGACCGGTTCCAAAGAAGATATTGAAATGGCTAAAAAGCTCACTTTTTCAACCAATAAAGAAGACTTCCTGTTCTGCCACCAGATTTTTTGTGACGCAGTAATACTAGGAAAAACATGTGAATACAACCGTTCATGGGATGATGTTGAAGCACTCAACCCACCACTTGATTTTCTTGGGCTCAACATATATAACGGGCACGAAGTCAACTCTGATGGAATTGTAAAGCACGGAATTGGATTTGCAAGAACTGCATTGAAATGGCCTGTAACACCGGAAGTTCTTTGCTGGGGACCTGTTTTCATGTACGAACGTTACAAACTTCCAATCATAATAACCGAAAACGGATTTTCCTGCAACGACCACATTTTCCTTGACGGCAAAGTACATGATGCCGACAGAATTGATTATCTTACAAGATATATTAATGAACTTTCAAAAGCCATTGATGCCGGAACCGATGTAATCGGATATTTCCATTGGTCATTTACTGACAATTTTGAATGGCACAGTGGATACAATGAACGATTTGGGCTTGTATACATTGATTATGCAACAGGCAGACGGATTCCAAAAGATTCATTTCGCTGGTACAGTCAGCTTATCCGACGATAATCTGTGATTATACCGGCAAGTTCTTCAGGTGTGATGTTTTTACCGTTTTTCTGCCACTGTAAAAAAACGTTGACCATTGCACCTGAATAAAAATATAATTCATATGTTTTTTTCTTCAGAAAATCCGCATCATCGCTTGTACTATAATTATCTTTATATTCCTTTTCCATAATAATATTGGCAGCATCAATAATAAATGAATACATCCCTGCATCTGCAAGAGTTACAAAAAATTTACCATACCTGTCGAAAAATTTGATTAAAAAAAGTATATGCACATAATCCATTATATTATTTTTTTCTTTTAAATTATTTTTTTCTTCCTCGAGATATAGCGATGTTATTTCCTCTATATAATCTTTAACCAGTTCATCTTTCGTTTCATAATAATTGTAATATGTCATCCTTGACACTCCGGCTTTTTTAACTATATCAGAAACTGATATCTTGTCATATGCTTTCTGCTGCATAATATTTACAAGTGCGTCTCCCATACACATTCTCGTAAAACGATTTCTTTGAGTCTTTTTCTTTTCTCCGACAATCTTACGCAAATTTCCACCTCCGCATGATTAAATAACATTAATTTAACAGTTAAATCAATACTCTTATTTACATATTCCCTTTATTTGTAAATTGTATCACATCACGTTATATAATACAATATAATATAGTTTTAAAAACCACTTCTTATTTTTATGCCGTAAAGATATGTTAATACACAAAAATGGCAGAACGGAGATTTTTTATGAAATATGCAATTGTTACTGATTCAAGCTGTGATTTAAAATCACTGCCTTCTTCACATAATAACACAATTTACCTTCAGGCTCCACTCTCTTTGAGAATAGGAAACAGGGAATTTATTGATGATGAAAATCTTGATATAGAAAATTTCATGAACGAAATGCAGGAAAGCACAGAAGCAACAGGAAGTGCAGCACCAAGCCCACAAAGCTGGATTGATGCATTTGAACAGGCTGATATTATATTTGCAATAACAATTTCTTCAAAACTTTCAGGCAGCTGGCAAAGTCTGATATCTGCCAAAGATATGTATCTGGAAGACCATCCTGATAAAAAGATTTTTGCGATAGACAGCAAGATGGCTGGTTCAGGGCTTGCAATACTCGCTTTAAAACTCGCTGAATATATTGATGAAAATCTTTCATATGAAGAAATATGCACACGAATCACAGAATACCACAAACATATAGGACTTTTATTCGTCCTTGAATCAATTGACAATCTCGTAAAGAACGGAAGAGTTAATAAAATTGTAGGTAATATCATCGGCAAACTTGGCATTAAGCTGCTGGCTGGTGCCTCAAAAGAAGGCACAATTGATATTGTACACAAATGCCGCGGACGCAACAATATCTATGACCGTCTTATTAAAAGCATGTTAAACAATGGATATAACGGCGGTAAAGTAGTAATAAGCCACTGTTTTAATGAAGAATCTGCTGACTATGTTGCAGGACAGCTCCGCCAGCAGTTCCCGACTGTAAATATCAAAATAATTCCTACAGGTGGTCTATGCAGCTATTATGCCGAAAAACACGGAATTCTTGTATCATATGAAAAATAAAATATTGTATTGGTTATGTGAAATCTGCTATCATGTTATTGTAAATATTCAGTAAATTTTATATTAAATTTTTATTTAAAAGAAAGGAATTAGATAATGTATCAATGTCCCAACTGTGGCGGCAATATCAAGTTTGATATCGCTACACAAAAAATGGCTTGTGCAAACTGTAATTCATACTTCGATCCATATGATATTTCCAAGGAAACTGACGCAGAGGAAAACACATATTTTGATGTGACAGAGTTTACATGTCCACAATGCGGCGGCAGGATTTTAAGTACAGAAAATACCGCTGCTAATTTTTGCTCTTACTGTGGTGCGTCAACTATTCTTTCCGGCAGACTTACGAAAGAAAAGCGTCCGGGATATATCATTCCGTTCAAAATGACTAAGCAGGATTGTAAAGAAGCCTACAAGAAAAGAGTTAAAAATGCTATATTTGCACCTAAAGAATTAAAAGACCCGGAATTTATAGATGGTTTCAGGGGAATTTATATGCCTTACTGGGTATATCATGTAACCCAGAAAGGCATGAGCGGATTCCGTTTTTCAAGAAGCCACCGCAAAGGTGACTATATTTATACAGACAACTATGAGCTTTCCGGATATAACAATTCATCTTATAAAGGTCTGTCATTTGATGCCTCATCTTCGTTTGATGACACTTTAAGCCAGGCTATCGCTCCTTTTGATGCAAAAAACATGAATACATTCACGCCTTCATTTCTGAGTGGTTTTTATGCCGATACTGCGGATGTGCCAAAAAACACTTATGAATATGATGCAAAATCAATAGCGGAAGACGCATCTGTTGATTACATAAAAAACTCTGTAATTCCAGATTCAAAGGAAGCCCACAGATATAATCTTGATGACTCTGACAGCCAGATAGCCAGTCACCTTGATTCTCACATTGAGGAAACCGACTGTGCAATGTTTCCTGTATGGTTTTTGTCATATAGAAAAAAAGACAGAGTTGCATATGCTACAATAAACGGCCAGACCGGAAAAATTGCCGCAGACTTACCTGTATCTATAGGAAAATTTATTACCGGTTCGCTTTTGCTCACAATTCCTATATTTTTGTTTTTAAACATATTTTTTACACTCCGCCCAACTACAACATTAACGCTTGTTGCGTTTATAGCACTTATTTCCATGATTCTTTACGGAATAGAATTAAAGGAAATCAAAAAGCGTGACGAAGGTCTTGATGACATCGGAAAATATGCTATATGCAATGATAACTTTGACAATAAGCAGCCTGTAAAAAATAAACGGAAACGCTCCTTTAAAAAAGTTAATAATTCAAAATTTTTCAGCATGTTTACTGCATTTTTTATTGTTTTTATTACTTTTAATGTAATGTCAATGACTGCCGCTCTTATGAGCAGCCTTTTGCTTTTTAATTTCGGACCAATATTCTGGATTGCAATGATTATTATTGGCATTGTACTTGTCTGTACACATGAAAAGACTCTGAAGACACTGAAAAATAAATTTGTTATACCCGGTTCACTGCCGTCACTTGCAGCTATTATAATTGCAGCAGTTATTTCGATATTAAAGCCTGTATCAGACCTTTTCTATTATGGCGGATGTATCGGTGCCATGATTGCTGTTGTGTTCTCACTTATAAGTCTTATTAATTATTACAATATGCTTGCAACAAGAAAACTTCCTGAATTCGACAATTATAACGGAGGTGATGATGATGCAGATTAAAAACAGCAGTCTTTACAGCAGATTTTTCAAAGTTATATATATATGTATTTTCTGCTTAACCATGCTATTTTCAGTATTTTTATTCTCTTTAAATGCGTCTGCAGCAGATAACAACCCTAATACTGAAGCAACAACTTCTGCCGATAATAAAAGCAATAATTCTTCTGTCTCAGGAAATATTTATTATACAAATCCAGAGACCGGATATGTTGTACGTATTGAGGATGATGCCGCACTGCTGACCGATTATGAAAGAACGCAGCTTGCGGATTTGATGAAAGATATAACACAGTACGGAAATGCCGCCTTTAAGAGTATTTTGACTAATTCGTACAGCACAACAGGCGATTACGCATATGCATACTATGCACAAATATTCCAGAAAAACAGCGGAACTATCTTTCTTATAGATATGGCAAAAAGAAAAATATGGATTCACAGCAATGGTGCAATTTATAAGACCATAACAGAAAGTTACGCTGATACAATAACAGATAATATTTACACTTACGCAAGTAAAAAAGAATATTATAATTGTGCAAGTAAGGCATTTGAGCAGGAATTGGCTCTTTTGAAAGGTTCAAAAATACGCCAGCCGATGAAATACACAAGTAATATTTTACTGGCTCTTATAATTGCTTTGTTTGCCAATTATGGAATTGTACGATTACTCACAAAGCAAAAAAAGCCAAAATCAAAGCAGCTTATCAGCGGTGCTTTCGTTCATCAGGCTTTTAATGATACACAATTTCAATTTATAAACCAGACAAGAGTGTATTCTCCACCAAGTTCCAGCAGCGGCAGTTCATCTGGCGGCGGTGGCAGTTCATCTTCCGGCGGCGGCGGTTCGTCAGGCGGCGGCGGTGGTGGCGGCGGTCACAGCTTCTGATATTTCCGTTCATTATCAACAAACATCATTAACATAAACAAAGCGGCACTGACTACAAACCGGTGCCGCTCTGTTATTTTTATCAAATATTTTATCAGATTGTTATATTCTCTTTATTCCTGCTATCCTACAGAGATGCTGCTCTCTCTAATGCTGCATCTATATTCGCACAGAAATTCTCATGTCCGACAGTATCTGCAAATCCAGCCTTTTCCATCATAAGTCTTGGCTGCTCCTGAACATGTGATAAAAGAAGTGTTATATTACGCTTCTTACATGCAGCCTGTATCTTCTGCAATGATTTAAGTGCTGTAACATCCATTGCCGGAACGCCTCGCATTCTTATTATAAGAACTTTTACGCCGGGTTCTAACGAAATCTCCATAAATTTGTCTGCTGCCGCAAAAAACATTGGTCCGATTATCTCATACACAACCGTATTCTTTGGAACAACTTTAAGTCTTATGCTGTCGGGGTCATCGTGCTCGTTAATATCCTCTCCAAGATACTTCCAACTCTTAACTTCCGTTACGTTAGACATTCTCATAAGGAAAAGAAGTGCTGCCATAACAACACCGACCTCAATAGCAACTACAAGGTCAAATACCACTGTAAGGACAAATGTAGTCAAAAGAACAAGAATATCACTCTTTGGAGATGTCTTGCAAAGTGAAACAAATTCTCTCCAGCCGCTCATGTTATATGCAACCATAAAAAGAATCGCCGCAATTGCAGGCATTGGAATCCATGCCGCATATGGCATAAGAACAACAAGTATAAGTAAAAGCGTGACTGAATGTACCATACCTGCAACCGGAGTTCGTCCGCCACTCTTGATATTTGCCGCTGTTCTTGCAATGGCACCCGTTGCCGGTATACCTCCGAAAAGTGCCGATACAACATTACCGGCTCCCTGTGCAACAAGCTCCATATTAGGCTTATGTCTGCTTCCAACCATACCATCTGCAACAACACATGATAAGAGTGATTCGATACCGGCAAGCACTGCAATTGTAAGTGCATCAGGGAAAAGTTCCCTTATCATAGTAAAATTAATTGATGGAAGGCTGACAGACGGAAGTTTATTGGATATTGTATACAAATCACCGATTGTCTTTACATCCATTTTTAACATCTTAACCATCACAATTGTCACAATTACTGCAATAAGTGATGGCGGGATTTTTTCTGTAATCTTAGGAAATATAATTAAAATAGCAAGTGCAACAACACCGACTATAAGTGCCTGATAATTAAAAGTTCCAATACAGTTTATACATTCTTTTACCTTATCAACTGTATCTATAGGTGAATTAGTAAATGTAAGCCCCAGAAAGTCCTTTATCTGGCCTACCAAAATAGTCACAGCAATACCAAATGTAAATCCTGTTGTAATTGTGTAAGGAATAAATCTTATCAGATTGCCAAGCTTTAAAAAGCCCATTATAATAAGAAGTATGCCTGCCATAATCGTTGCAGCCGCAAGACCTGACATTCCGTTTCTTGCAACAATTCCTGCAACAATCGTTGCAAATGCAGCTGTTGGACCGGCAATCTGGACATTGCTTCCACCTAAAAACGAAATAACAAATCCAGCAAATATCGCTGTATATATGCCTTGCTCCGGTCCCACTCCCGATGCAAGTGCAAGTGCTATTGATAATGGAAGGGCTATAATAGCGACAATAATTCCCGAAATAACATCTTTTACAAACTGCTCTTTTGTATAACTCTTCATACAGTCAAACAGCTTTGGTACAAACTGATTCATTTTTCTCTCTCCGTTCTTTAACGCCATAACAAAGATTTTGGGAAATCTCTGATAAAATCACAAAGATTTCCCAAAAACAAACGTTCTTTTGTTTATATTTTTACTGTTCTACTGAATTATCATTTAAGAAGCTCTGAACCTTTTCGCTAAGCTTCTCGTATCCGAGTTCTGCATTCATCTCGTTGCCATATGCATCAAGAATCTCCTGATAATCTGTATAACCATAATAGCTTGCATATGTAGCACCGATTTCATTAATATCATCTGCACTTACATTAATTCCATTATCAGCTGCAATTATTGTAAGAGTCATCTTCTCAAGAAGATACTCCTGTGCTGTCTGTGTAGCATAATCATCATATGCTGCATCATCAGAAAGATTGTATACGCTTGAGAGATATGATGAAAAATCTGAGATACCCTGTGCAGAATAATATGACTGATACTGATTATATTCTGCTTCCATATTCTGTTTAAGAATTGACTTTAAGCTGTCTAACTCTGCCTGCGGATATCCATTAACTGTTATATCTTTCTTAATTACTTCGTAAACAGCACTATACTTTTTGCTGTCATATGTACTCTTTCCTGAATTCTCAAGATATTCTCTTGTCTCTTTTCTTAAAGCTTCAACTGTTGTTCCTTCAATACCCATGCTCTCTGCATTAGCTGCAACCCACTCATCTGTAAGTTCAGGAATTGTCTTCTTTGTAATAGAATGAACTGTTACTGTAAATATAACGCTCTTTCCTGCAAGATCCGAACTGCTGTAATCACTAGGGAATGTACATGGAATATCATATTCCTGACCTACATTAAGTCCTATAAGTCCCTGGTCAAGGTCTGTTATGAACTTGCCGGAACCGATTGTGTATGATACGTCTGTTGCTGTTCCGCCTGAAAATGCAACACCGTCAAGCTTACCGCTGTAATCAAGTGATATAGTATCACCGCTTGCAGTTGTTCCTTCTGTTACCTGCTCTGAAGTAGCATGTGAAGATAAAATATTGCTTATGTAAGTCTCAACATCATCATCCGATACGGTAAGTGACGACTTATCAACTGACACTGCAATTCCCTTATACTCAGGAAGTGTAATGTACTTCTTATAAACCGCTGCATTCGATGCAATAGTTGCATTATATTCCTCTGCTGTAATAGCTTTGTTTGATGTATCATCAGCATCTGTTGCAGTATTATTGTTATTCTTCTTACCACAGCCCACCAATGAAACAACAAGTGTTGCCGCAAGCATAACACTCATAAATTTCTTTTTCATAATAAGTTCCTTTCAAAAAATAAAAATTTCTGCATTCAGGTATTGCAAAATATATAAAATATATTTATAATATAACCACAAACGCATATAGTTGTCAACTATTTTTAACAACATAGACTGTTATAGCATACTTATTGACAAAATAAAAGGCGTTTCACATTTTTTTCATTTTTATAAAGGAAGTAATTTATGAAATCAGTCACAAAAAGGCATTTATCATCAGCAGCCTGCATTTTAATATTTTTGTCATTTTTACTAAACGGATGCCAAAACACTGCACTTTCCGACCCTGTACAGGTTACAGGTTACAAGCTCAATACTTATGTTGCTGTAAGTGCATATACAACAGGAGGTCACAAAACCTCAGAGCTTAAAGAGATTCTTAACGAAGCTCTGCGAATATGTGACACATATGAGCTGATGTTTTCAAGAACCAACCCGGACAGTACCCTGTATAAGCTTAATGATAGTCAGATTACAACTGTGCCGCATGAACTCGGAGAACTGATATCATATGGCATCCAATATGCCGATATGTCAGATGGTGCATTTGACATAACAATCGGCAGCGTATCATCTTTGTGGGATTTCACATCAGATAATCCGGCTGTACCTAATGACAGTGATATACAGAATGCATTATCATATGTAGATTATACTAAGCTTAAACTTACGGAAAATAATGACGGAACATATACTGTAGACAAGCCGGATAAGACCATCATTGACCTCGGTGCCATAGCAAAAGGCTATATTGCAGATAAAATACGCAATTTTCTTTTGGAAAAAAGCATAAACCGTGGTATTATTAATCTTGGCGGCAATGTATTATGTGTAGGTGAAAAGTCTTCAGATAATCCTTTCCTTATAGGAATAAAGAAACCATTCTCTGAAGATTCAGTACCTCTTGTAACATTGCGTCTTAATAATAAATCCGCCGTATCTTCCGGTAACTACGAAAGATACTTTTATCAGGATGGCAAGCTTTATCATCATATTCTAAATCCATCCACAGGATATCCGTATGATAACGGACTTTCAGATGTAACAATCATATCTGATGCATCAGTCACGGGAGACTGTTTAAGCACCACATGTTTTGCACTTGGTGCTGATAAAGGATTAGAACTTATAGAAAGCCTGTCCGGCATTGAAGCCATGTTTGTCATGTCTGACGGAACTATTAAGTATTCGAGCGGATTTTCTTCATATCTGAAATAAACTAAGAAAGGATTTTTATTTACATGATACGATTAATTCTGGTGTGTATATTTTTACTCATCATTTTTGTGTTAAGCCTTATTCTTTTTCCAATTGAATGGCTTATAGGCAGGATTTCACCAAAAGCAAAAGATATAAGCTCACTTCGTTTTGTGCAGTTTGTGTTTAAGGTGATTTTATTTTTATCGGGGGTAAGCACAACTGTTATAGGTCTTGAGAATATTCCAAAAGACGAACCTGTTGTTTTTATAGGCAACCACCGCGGGTTTTTTGACACGGTTGTATCTTACAGCCGCATGCCGCGTCTTACAGGTTTTATTGCCAAAAAAGAGATGCAAAAAGTTCCATTTATAAGATTATGGATGAAATATTTACACTGCCTTTTTATGGATCGTTCCAATCCGAGAGAAGGTCTTAAAACTATTCTTTCCGGTGTAGAACAGATTAATAATGGCATTTCTATTGTAATATTCCCTGAAGGAACCAGGAACAAAGGTGATGGAATTATGCCTTTCCACGGCGGCAGCTTCAAACTTGCAGACAAGAGCAACTGCAAGATAATCCCTATGGTTCAGAATAATACTGAAAATGTTCTGGAAGCTCATTTTCCATCAATCAAAAGAACTCATACCGTTCTTGAGTTTGGTACACCGATTGACACAGCTGCACTTGACAGGGATGAAAGAAAAGCCCTGCCGGATACAGTTCACGACTTGATGTTACAGATATACGAAAAGAATAAATCTCTTGTTTAACCATAAGGGATATGCTACAATATTGTACATTAGAATTCATTAATTATCAGGAGGATAAAATCAATGCCAGTATGGAGTATTGTATTATTAACAATATTGGTTATATTGTTAGTTGTATTTATTGCACTTATAATTGTCGGTAATAAGCTGCGTAAAAAGCAGGAGTCACAGCAGGAGCAGATTGACGCTGCAAAACAGATTATGTCAATGCTTGTAATTGACAAAAAGAAGATGAAGCTTAAAGATGCCGGACTTCCTAAGATGGTTCTTGACCAGACGCCTAAGTATTTAAGGGGTTCAAAGATGCCTATTGTCAAGGCAAAAATCGGACCAAGAGTCATGACTCTTATGTGTGACCCAAAAGTATTTGAACAGATTCCTGTAAAAGCTGAAATCAAGGCTGAAGTAAGCGGAATTTACATCACAGGCATCAAATCAGTTCGTGGCGGCAAGATTGTCGTTGAAGAAAAGAAAAAGAAAAAGGGATTTTTCAAACGTAACAAATAAAATAAATAAACCGCAAAGCAATATTAAAAGGTATCGCCAGCCGGCGGTATCTTTTAATATATGAAAGGAGCTTTTATGCGTAATTTAACATTATTAACAGATTTATACGAGCTTACTATGATGCAGGGTTACTTCAAAACAGGCAATAACCGTACGGTTATATTTGATGCTTTCCACCGCAATAACCCTTGCGGCGGCGGATATGCCATTGCATGTGGTCTTGACCAGGTAATCGATTATATTAAAAATCTTCATTTTACCGATGATGATATTGCTTACCTTAGCAGCCTTAATCTTTTTGATAATGATTTTCTTGATTATTTAAAAAACTTCCACTTTACAGGCGATATATATGCCATTCCCGAAGGAACACTTATTTTTCCAAGAGAACCAATTGTTAAAGTAATTGCTCCTATCATTGAAGCTCAGCTTGTAGAGACTGCAATCCTTAATATAATTAATCACCAGAGCCTTATCGCAACTAAGGCTGCCAGAGTATGCTATGCAGCAAAAGGCGACGGAATAATGGAATTTGGTCTGAGACGTGCCCAGGGTCCTGATGCCGGAATATATGGTGCAAGAGCTGCTGTCATTGCCGGTTGTGTTGGAACAAGTAATGTTCTTACAGGTCAGATGTTTGACGTTCCGGTCAAAGGAACCCACGCTCACAGCTGGATTATGAGTTTTCCTGATGAATATACAGCATTTAAGACATATGCAGACCTTTATCCGAATGCATGCATTCTTCTTGTAGACACATATGATACACTACGCTCAGGCGTTCCTAATGCAATCCGTGTATTTAAAGAAATGCGTGAAGCAGGAATTGAACTTAAAGGATATGGTATCAGACTCGACTCAGGCGACCTTGCTTATTTTTCTAAGAAAGCACGTAAAATGCTTGATGATGCCGGTTTTGAAGATGCTATTATATCTGCATCAAGTGACCTTGATGAATACCTTATTGATTCATTAAAAACACAGGGTGCCGCTATAACTTCATGGGGTGTCGGAACTAACCTTATTACAGCAAAAGACAATCCTGCATTTGGTGGTGTATACAAGCTTGCCGCTGTTATGGGAGATGATGGAAAGTTTATTCCAAAGATTAAGCTTTCTGAGAATTCGGAAAAGATTACTAATCCGGGAAATAAGACAGTTTACCGTGTTTACGACACTGACGGAATGTTAAAAGCAGACCTTATTGCACTTACAGACGAGACATACGATGAAAACGAACCTCTTCTTTTATTTGACCCTATAGAGACATGGAAAAAAACGCTTCTTCAGCCGGGTGAATACACTCTTCGTGAAATTATCGTTCCTGTATTCAAAAATGGAGAATGTGTATACACAACTCCACCTGTCATGGATATACAGAAATACTGTAAACATGAACTTGCTACTTTATGGGATGAATCAAAACGTCTTATAAATCCACAGGAAGTACATGTCGATTTATCAAAGAAATTATACGATTGCAAACAGGAGCTTTTAAATACTTATTCAACTCCTCATATTCACTAAAATACAACCTGTAAAGCCCTGCAAAAAAGGGTTAATAAAAAGCGTTCAGGAACAGCAGTTATCCGCCTGAACGCTTTTAAATTTCTATATTTTAAATTCCTGAATTTTAATTCTCCAACTTAAAATTCTTCTTTGAGCTTATCTCTATCTCAACACTTGATTCTGAAATTATTTCATGGTTAAGTTCAAGCGTATACTCAATCCCTGCATATATCCTTTCATCACTTCTTTCAATGACAATATTTTTTGAATTGATTCCAAGATAAATGCCGCCATATGGTGTCTCGTAATATGTTGTTGTTCGCTCCCCGGGAACAAAAGAAAAATGCGTTGTAACATATCCTTTTTTAGTAATCTCAACCGTGCCATCAGACGTAATCTTTATAAGATTGCTGCATGGCTTATCCTCACCGTCAATCATATCCGAATACTTAATATACTCATTTTCTCCGGAACGCTTATATCTTCCGGTATTGACAGTCTCAATAACTTCTTCATCTTCACTGCCGTCAGAATCTGAATCCTGAACGCCACTCGCAAAATGAAGTCCTTTTATACTTACAAATACTCTTTCATCCATACTGTTTTCCTCAGTTAAAAATCATCTTCTTTACATATCATACACAACAAATAAACACTCTAATAATTCTCAATATTAATCTGCTTCGTCATTGTAATATCAAATGGAAGTATTGAATTAGCAAATAACTTAAACTTTTCTTCCGCATCGCTTACATAGAATCTATACATGCTTGATGGACTGTCAACATCACATTTATTTGCGAGATTATCTCTCTCAAGCAGATTTTTGAGTTCAATAGCAGTTTCATATGCCGGATTTACAAGATTCACTTTATCGCCCATAACCTTCCGTATTGTAGAACGTATAAGAGGATAATGCGTACATCCCATAATAAGCGTATCTATATCTTTTTCTTTTAATTCTTCCAGATAACGTGAGGCTACCTGAAGTGTTATATCATCATGAAGCCAGCCTTCCTCAACAAGCGGAACAAATAACGGACATGCTTTTTCAAACACTTTTGCCTCATCATCAAGTGACTTTATGTATCTTGTATACACTCCGCTCCTTATATTTGCTTCCGTTCCAATAAGACCAATTCTTTTATTAGCAGTAGTCTCAACTGCCACCTTTGCTCCCGGCTTAACAACACCAAGAATCGGAAGGTCAAACTCCTGCTGCATCTCATCAAGTGCAAGTGCACTCGCTGTATTACATGCAATAACTATCGCCTTAACATTTTCTGTCTGAAGAAAACGTATAATCTGTCTTGAAAACTTTATAATATTATCTTTTGATTTGCTTCCATAAGGCACTCGTGCCGTATCACCAAAATAAACAATACGCTCATTTGGAATCTGACGCATAATCTCTCTTGCAACCGTCAGACCGCCGACACCGGAATCAAATACTCCGATTGGTGCGTTCTTATCCATAATTAACTTATTTTCCTCCCTGTAACCAGTCATTTAGAAATTTCAGATACTTAAATCTGTAAACATACTGAGTCTTTGTTATAGCATTATATTCATCATCTGTCAAAATATTCTTCAATTTTTCCTTAGAATCATCCGGAAGCACTCCACATGTCGAATCAACAAAACATAGCGGCGGATAGAGAACACACCACCAGTTTTTCCCACAATGCTCTCCTATGTCTATACGGAAAGCCTCATATACTCCCGGCGGAAATGTTACATCAGCATACGCTTTCATAGGAAAATAACTCTCCTCAAAATAGACATTTACTTTGCTATCTCCACCATGTGCCATAAGTGTTTCGTGTGCTATATTTTCAATATCAACCATTGATTCTGATAGAATCTCCTTTGATTCATCAATGCTTTGTGATTCGGCAAGAAGCGGCGAAAGATACTCAACAACAGCATCTTTTACGGCAAGCTTTCTTTTCTGGTCCTCATCGCTGTCACTGTTAGCCCTTACATGAAATCTGATAATATCCTGTGCAAGTTCTTCCTGTATTCTGTTTCTGCTCTCATTGCCCGAAACTCTGTATGTAAAAACTGCTGTACATAAACTCACAAATATAATACAAGCAATAAAAATAAATAGTCTGTGTCCTTTTTTCTTCATAATAACCTCCGTCTTAATATTATCAACCGGTAAAATGCCGGTGTTTTAATAAATCTATAGAGATTATTTCCAAAATGACACAGACTAAACAATTATTTATTTAAAAGTCTGATAATACCTTTTTCCTGATTACGTATATGCTGACGCATAAACATCTTTGCCCCCTCAACATCCTTGTCGGCAAGCTTCTGGATAATATCATTATGTTCATTTATAAGAATTGAATGTGTTCTTGCATCCTTAACATACTCAAGTCTGTATCTGTACATCTGCTCCCTTAACTTATTGATAATCTGTATAAGCCTGTCATTGTCTGTCATTGCATATATTGTATCATGGAACTGGACATCGGCATCTACAATATTTACAACATCTTTTGAAACAATTGCAGACTCAAACACCTTATTGGCAGCTCTCAGATCCATAATACGCTCAGGTGTCACATTTTTGCATGCGAGTGCAACTGCAAGCTCCTCAAGTGTACATCTTACTTCGAGAACATCTCTCATATCTTTTTCAGTTATATGGGCAACTTCTGCACCCTTTCTTGGAATCATAATAACAAGCCCCTCAAGTTCAAGCTTACGGATAGCTTCTCTTATAGGTGTTCTGCTTACTCCGAGCTTCTGTGCAAGCTGAATCTCCATCAGTCTCTCACCGGGTTCCATCTCGCCACGCAGTATTGCCTGTCTCAATGTATTAAAAACAACATCCCTCAATGGGAGATAATCATTTACATCCATCTTTAATTCGCCCTTCATAATTTCTTATGTCCTCCATTTCTAATTATATTATTACGTATGTTTCGATTGAACAGTTATCCTAGTTAAATGTCTCAGTAATATATACCTGACGTGCCTCGCCCTGTGCCTTTAATACAGCCTGACATCTCAATGCCGTCTGTTCATCCGGAAAAATTCCGAACACAGTCGGACCACTTCCACTCATCATTGCTCCTATCGCTCCGTTATTAAGCATCTGTTTCTTAATGCTGTCTATAACCGGATAAAGAGGAATTGTGACATCTTCAAGCACATTGCCCATCTTTTGTGCCACGCCTTCTACATCGCCTCTTTTTATTGCATCCATTATGCCATCAATATCAGGATGCTTACTTATTCCACCCATATCAAGACTTTCATAGACAAGCTTTGTTGAAACATTAATAGGAGGCTTTGCGACAATAAGCCAGCAGTGTGGCATAGGCGTAAGACGCGTAAGCTTTTCTCCTATTCCCTCAGCTAGTGCTGTTCCTCTCATTATGCAATAAGGAACATCCGCACCAATCTTTAAGCCCATCTCCATAAGCTTCGACTGCGATATTCCGAGGTCAAATATCTTATTCATGCCAAATAATGTTGAAGCCGCATCTGTACTTCCTCCAGCCATTCCGGCCGCCACCGGTATAAACTTATTAAGGTCTATCTCTACGCCCTCTTTGATATTATATTCATCTTTCATCATCCTGGCAGCCTTATAAATAAGATTATTCTCATTCACAGGCAGAAAAAACAGATTTGAATTAATCCTTATCTCATCCTCCGGAATCTTTTTAATGATGATTCTGTCATATATTCCAACAGTCTGCATTATCATGCGTACTTCATGATAGCCATCATCTCTTTTTCCAAGAACATCAAGACCAAGATTAATCTTTGCACGTGCCTTTAATCGTATACTGTCCATATCTTTTCTCCATTGTTTCTTGTATACAACAATTATATAAAATGTATTGTATTTTTGCAAGTACATAGTTATCTTTTATAAATATTTTCTTGTTTTTTTACGTATATTTAATATCTGCCTAAATAGCTTCCTTATTTTTCCTGTATTTATTAGGTGAAACTCCCTTGACATGCCTGAATGCATCCCCAAAATAGTTACTGTCATTGAAACCGCACTCAAATGCTATATCAGTGATAGACTTATTAGTCTCAAGAAGGAGCCTGCACGCATTTTTAATTCTTACATTAACTATATATTCTTTAAATCCAAAACCTGTTACAGCCTTAAACTTCTTAGATAAGTATGACCTGCTTATATGGAATTTATCCGACATATCCTCAAGACTTAACTTTTTGTCATAATTTTCATATATATATGTCGCAATCTGCTGCATGAGCTGATTATCAACATCAAGCTCTTTTATAACATTTTCCTCATATCTCCGGCATCTTATTATAAAAAGGACAAGTTCTATAAGCCCCGTCCTTATAAATGCCGGTGACAATATATCCTGTCCTTCATTTTCAAAAATCATCTTATTCATAAGTGATTCAACATAATCTCTTCTTTTATCAGGAATAGAAATAACACCGGTTGAGAGAGATTCTTTCACAAAATCCGGTCCAACAATGTCATTGAGCCATTTTAAATTACTCTCTTTAAAACACAAAACATATCTCTCACTGCAGCCATGCTGCGGAAACGAGCTTTTATGAAGTTCCCCCTGCGGTACAACAATAAGGTCGCCTCTGTTAAGCTTATAAATATTATGGTCAATAAAAAATGTACAGTCACCATTTATCAGATAGAAAATCTCATAATATGGATGTGTATGCGTCGGCTGGCTTCCCGAACTTTTATCTCTTTTTATCTTATAAATTTTAAAATCTGTAGGCATATCAAATAAATAATCCATAAAGGCCTCCGTATATTATAAATAAAACTCTAAACTTTTTTTCTGTATTATTCTACTAAAATTGTTATATTTTTGTAGAATTTACTGCTTTTTGTGCTATGATTAACATAAACATTAATGAACTTGATTTATCTTGTCAAGTACCAAAAATAATTATGTGCTAAAATATGCCATTTTTGCACAGAAATGGAGATAATTAACATGTCAAAACCAATAAGTGCTGATAAACGCAAATTAATTCTTGAGGGTAATCTTATTCAGGCTATCCTTATGCTTGCAATTCCTGTAATGCTCAACAGTTTCATCCAGTCAATGTACAACCTTACAGATACATTCTGGCTTGGAAAAATCGGAACTGCTTCACAGGCAGCAATAACACTTGTATCTCCTGTGCAGAATATACTAATAAACTTTGGTGCCGGCATAACAACCGCCGGTTCAATTCTTATATCACAATATCTCGGTGCCAGACAGGACAAGCAGGCCAATTCAATGGCAAACCATATCTGCCTGTGTTCGCTTGTATTTGCAGTAATATGTGCCGGAATATGCTGGATTGCCACACCTGGTATAGTAAAATGGCTTGGAGCTGAACAGGACATTTATCACTTCAGTATTTCATATTTAAGGATAGTTGTACTTGACCTTCCATTTCTTTTTATGATTAACCTGTATACATCAGTAAAACAGTCACAAGGTGACACTGTACGTCCTATGCTTCTTAATCTTCTGGGCGTATCACTCAACCTAATAATGGATCCGGTCTTCCTTATCGTATTTAAAATGGGAATCTCCGGAGCCGCACTTGCAACACTTATTGCCAAAATTCCAAGTGCCGCAATTGCAATACTTGCATTAAGACGCAAAAACCAGCTTATCCGTCTTGACTTTAAAAATTTCAAATTTGATAAAAATAAAATGACATCTATATTTAAAATTGGTCTTCCAACAGCAATCGGTGGAAGCACAATGCAGTTTGGTTTCCTTCTTATGACAAAAAATGTCAATGCATACGGAACTACAGCTACAACCGCATACGGTATCGGAAATAAAATCAACAGCCTTATCACAATGCCGGCAAGCGGAATCGGCTCTGCTATATCAACAATAGTCGGTCAGAATTTCGGAGCCAATAATCTCAAACGTGTAAATAAATCATATCATATCGCATTGCGAATCGGTGCAGTATTTCTTTTTGTATTTGGTACTATTCTTTCGCGTCCGTTTATCGCTGAACCAATTGTACGTTTCTTTACAAGCGATGAAAATGTTGTTCCGCTTGCAACACAATTTCTGTCAATCATGGCAATGTGCTGCTGGACTAATGCTTTTTATAACGTAACACAGGGACTTTTCCAGGGTTCCGGACATACATTGATAACAATGCTTGTCGATGCTACAAGAATATGGATTTTCCGTTTTCTCACATTATGGGTTTGTTCATCAATCCTCAAAATGGGAGTTGAAAGTGTATGGTATGCTGTTGTAGTAAGTAATGCGACATCCGCTCTTATTCTTTATATTCTTTACTGGACAGGAATTTGGAAAAAACGTACTATTAAGATTGAGTAAGTTCTGTCCGATATATAATGTAAAGAATACTAAATCATACCACGGAGGGTAATATTATGGATTTTAACGGAATAGGAACAAGTTATTCAGCTTATGAAACTAAAAATGTATCAGCTAAATCAACAAATGACAAAAAAGCTGATTCAACTGATAAATTTTCAGAAAAATCTGCTTATTCTGAAATAAGTGCTTCTTATGAACCTTCTTCATCAACATCAAAAGTAACATCTGCTGCAGACAGAAAGGCCATCATTGCACAGCTCAAATCTGATACAGAGCAAAGAATGGCACAGATGCAGTCACTTGTAACAAAGATGTTTGCAAAGCAGGGCATTACAATCGGAACTGCCGATGATATGTGGAAAGCACTTGCCAATGGCAATTTTACAGCAGATGCTGGTACTATTGCACAGGCAAAAGAAGATATTTCAGAAGATGGTTACTGGGGTGTCAACCAGACATCTGACAGACTTCTTGATTTCGCTGTAGCTCTTTCAGGCGGCGATGAAGAAAAAATGAAAAAGATGGTATCTGCTGTAGAAAAAGGATTTAAAGAAGCAACTAAATCATGGGGAAAAGACCTTCCTTCAATCTCAAACGATACATATTCAGCAACAATGAAAAAGTTTGACCAGTGGTTTTCAGATAACGGATATTCAACAAAAACATCAGATATTTTAGGTAATAACTAAAATATAATTTTAAAAATTTACTGACATTGCCATGTTTAACTGTAACATGGCAATGTTATATTTTCAGGAGCAATATAGATAAAATGGCATCAGAAAACATCGTGCAAAAAAAGAAACAAAATCAGAAAAAGAAACAGCTTTTAATTATTACAACAATTATCTCAGCATTACTTCTTTTAATTATTATATTTACCTCATTATGTCATATAAAAATACGATTAAACGGAGATTCTGACGAGACAGTTGAATATGGAAATGAATATACGGAAGAAGGTGCAACAGCAGCTTATACTGTATTATTTTCAAAGAAAAAGCCTCTTGCAGTAACAATTGACGGCATAGTTGACTCCTCAAAAGTCGGAAAATATCATATAAAGTACAAAGCCAAAAAAGGACTTTTCTCACGCGAAACAACACGCATCGTATCAGTTGTCGACACAGAATGTCCTGTTATTGAACTTAACCACACCGACGGCTATTATCCCAAAAAAGGTGAAGCCTATATTGAAGAAGGATACACCGCACATGATAACTATGACGGCGATATAACAAACAAAGTAACACGCAAGGAGACAAAAAGTTTCATAACTTATACAGTAAACGATTCTTCAGGAAATATCGCAGTTGCAACCCGTGAAATTGAATATAATGACGGAATTGCACCGACAATCACATTGAACGGCGATTCAGATATAACAATGAATGCCGGAACAGCTTTTGATGACCCCGGCTGCACAGCTTCCGACTCAAAAGGAAATGATCTCACAGAAGCAGTGACTGTTGACGGTGATTTAAATACATATAAAGCCGGTGATTATACTATAACTTATTCTGTCACTGATAAATATGGAAATGAATCAAGTGTCGAAAGACATATAAAAATCAATCCGCTCCGGCAGGCAGATACTGTAAGTCCCGGTTCAAAAACTGTCTATCTCACATTTGATGACGGTCCTGGCGAATACACGCAACAGCTTCTCGACACACTCGCAAAATATAATGTAAAAGCAACTTTTTTTGTAACTGACGGAAACAGTGATTACCGTTATCTTCTTGCAAAAGAAGCAGCCGCAGGACACACTGTTGCAATACACAGTGAAACCCACGACTACAAGTATATCTATTCAAGCTGTGATGCTTATTTTGAAGATTTAAACCGCATGTCAGACATAATAACCGAACAGACAGGAAAACGTCCAAAACTTCTGCGTTTTCCAGGTGGAAGTTCAAATACAATAAGCAAAAATTACTGTTTCCGTATTATGTCAGTCCTTACCAAAGCTGTCTCAGACCAGGGATACAAGTATTTTGACTGGAATGTATCAAGCGGTGATGCAGGCGGAACAACAAGCACATCCGAAGTTTATAATAATGTCATAAGCGGAATACAGTCACATGACATATCTGTAGTTTTACAACATGACATAAAACTTTTCAGCGTCAACGCAGTTGAGGATATTATTGTATGGGGACTTGCCAACGGATATACATTTCTTCCTCTTACTGAATCAAGTCCTGCTATACACCATGGTGTAAATAATTAGTCTTAAACATTTTTCCGGCTGTCTTACTAGATGGCCGGAGTTTTTATTAACAGCAGTTTCTGTCCTCTCGGCGGTCTGTAATTTAAATCATCAATATCAGAAAGCTGGCTGTTCTGCTGTTTTATCATATCCATTGTAGTGTGATATTTTTTTGTAATATTCCACATATTCTGCGTTCCGTCAGATATATATCCGGCAATTCCCGGAAGTGCCAGGTACTCTTTCTCATCATAATCTGTTATTTCACATTCATTTGCCGCCTGACATGTATACATCTCAAAACAAATGGCATCAATTGAAACACTTCCCTTTATCTCTATTTCATCTTTTGTCGTCATCACTGCCGAAAGCTGCTCAACACATATGTCAAGCGTATAATCCATATCCTTGCATGATGTCAGCTGCAATTTGTATGAAAACGGTACGACAGCTTTAAGCCCGCCCATAGGTACAACGTCGTCTGATGTCACATAAAACACAGCTGCTATAACTGCACCATTTATTACAATTCCATCTTCTTCAACCGATATATCATCAATCTGTGCAGTTCCGCTGCAATTACATATCTGCATTATACCGGCATATCTGTCTGTCTTTACCCTCTGTGATACACGGCATTTTCCGTTATTTCTGACAATAAGCTTCTTTAATTTTGTCTCATCACATTTTACGGTTATATTTTTTACAGGAGAATATATATCATTTATCACCGTCTGGTGCCTTTCTTCATATCCCCTTACGGACAAATCAAGCACCATCTCAACTGCAATTTCCCTGTTTTCGCCGTCATAGTCCGGACGTGCCTCCATTGTAAAACTGATGAGTCTGTACTGCACAAAGCTCACCATATCCTCACTGCATCCATTTATATCAAGTTTTCCCTCAAATGGAAATGTTGTCTCAACCCATTGTACAGGCTGGCTTTCATCAACCGGAATATACATAAAAAATATTCCTGCCTCACCGTTAAGTGATACCCCATCATCTGTAAGTCTGCTGTTAAATGATTTTATACAGGATTCTTCCCAGATAATTTCACCAACTTCAGGCTTTCCAGCCGGTACAGACAGACTTTCTTTTATTCTCAGATTATCCCTGAGATTAACCGCAAGCTCAGAATATACCACATCCTCACTAAGTGTCTGTATATGCCATCCATCGTCTTCTTCCACTCCTGCTGCTGCCTGAATCTCACTTAATTCCTCGCACACAACAGTAATTGCAATTATTGCCTTTATACTGACTTTTCTTGAATTAATTGCCTTGACTGTTAAATCCTCCAGCTTGGCATCGCACACCGCATATGTACCATCTGCATTATCAGGCAGATTGACATTTTCATTAAAATTCATGCTGCCTGACATTTTATACGGCATAACTTTTCCGTTAGTTTCATTTCTTCCACAGTAAAGAAACGCAAAATCGAGACTTCCCTTCACCTCTGCACGTTCTCCGCTTACTTTCACGCTGTCCGCATGTGGATTTCCCCACTCACGTATAATCGAATCTATATCCGCTTTGCTGTCAGGTACATTAAAATCATCATCAAGTGTAATCTGCATTGTATTCTTACATTTAACGCTGTTTTCACGGATTCTTTCTTTATTGATTTTCAAAATGTTTCCCCCTTTATAATATTAATATATAAAATATTACATCTTAAATAATACCGGTTCCTCACGCTTTTCTGTCTTTAAAACTATATATGGTGTTGTGGCTCTCTGTGTGACCGGTTCCTGAGTTTTTGGACCTGCAAGGCTTAAATCTACATATATTGAATTCTCGCCCAGATATACGTCATTAACGCTTATACTGTAGCCACTCGTTGTCATAGTTCCATAACCTGCAACCATATATGTATAATCTTTTGTTGTATATGTCATTTTAAGCGTACTTCCCTTTTTTTCATCTATAAGTTTCTTTAACTCAGCCGGAAGATCTTCGTCTTCGACAACTGTATAGTCTATCTCCTCTTTTTTAGTGTTGTTTATTCCCTTCAGGGAACATCCCGGCAGAACACACATTCCAGACAGAAGTACCGCAATAACAAGCAATACCGGAATAAGATGCCTTTTTGCCTCAATTCTTTTAAATACATTTCTTTTTTTCAATACATATTCACCACCTGAAAATAATAAATCCCTGTAACAAGACTTAATAAAATCTTATTACAGGGATTTGCTATTTATTCGTAGTTTATTATATTTATCCTATAACATAACCTTTATTTTTGATAACTTCGATTACATCGTCAACATATTTCTCACATGTCTCAACTGAATCAGCCTCAACCATAACTCTCACAACCGGTTCTGTGCCGCTCTCACGTACAAGAATTCGTCCATTCTCGCCGAGTTTTTCTGCCGCTGCTTCAACTGCTGCCCTGACATCAGCATCATTTTGTGCCTCTGTCTTATCTGTCACACGCACATTTTTAAGCACCTGAGGATATATAACAACAGTTGATGCAAGCTGTCCGAGCGTCTTTTTCTTTGCAAGCATTACTTCCATCATCTTGATTGCAGTGATTATACCGTCGCCTGTTGTTGCATATTTGCTGAAAATAATATGTCCTGACTGCTCTCCACCCAGTCTGTAACCATTCTTTGACATGCATTCATATACATATTTGTCACCGACTGCTGTCTTTTCATAATCAATTCCAACCGCGTCAAACGCCTTATAAAGTCCAAAGTTTGACATTACAGTAGTTACAACCTTATTGTCTACAAGCTTGCCTCTTTCTTTCATATAACAGCCATAGATGTATAAAATATGGTCTCCGTTTATAACATTGCCATTCTCATCAACACAAAGGCATCTGTCCGCATCTCCGTCAAACGCAAATCCGGCATCAAGGTGTTCTCTTTTTACAAGCTCACAGAGACTTTCGATGTGTGTGGAACCGCAGCCGTTGTTGATATTTAATCCGTCAGGCTCTGCATGAATCACATATGTCTTTGCTCCGAGTGCATCAAATATGCTCTTTGCAAGTGACCACGCACTTCCGTTTGCTGCATCAAGTCCAATTCTCATACCCTTAAAAGAATAGATTGCAAGACTCATAAGATAGCCCATATATCTGTTACGTCCGGCAGCATAATCAACAGTACATCCGATTTTTTCTCTTGTAGCAAATGGAAGCTCTGCCATCTCACCGTCAAGATACTTTTCAATCTCTCCGATGACATCTTCTCTCATCTTCTCGCCCTTATCATTGATAAGCTTGATTCCGTTATCATAATAAGGATTATGGCTTGCTGAAATCATAATTCCACAGTCAAAATCTTCTGTTCTTGTAACATATGACACACTCGGAGTCGTTGTAACATGTAAAAGATATGCGTCAGCTCCTGATGCTGTAAGTCCGGCTACAAGTGAATACTCAAACATATAGCTGCTTCTTCTTGTATCTTTTCCAATTACAATCTTTGCCTTTCCATCTTCATGATTTTTCCCGTAAAACCATCCTAAAAATCTTCCGACTTTGTAAGCATGCTCCACTGTGAGATTAACATTTGCCTCACCACGGAAACCATCTGTTCCAAAATATTTGCCCATAACTGCCTCACTTTCACATTAATACAATAAATATTATCAATCTCTATTATTATGCTTCATATCCATTAGGATTGCTCTTCTGCCATCTCCATGAATCTTCACACATATCAAATAAATCTCTCTTCGCTTTCCATCCAAGTTCTTTTTCAGCCTTTGTTGCATCACAGTAATTAACAGGAACATCACCGGCTCTTCTTGGCTTCATCTCATAAGGAATCTTTACACCTGATGCCTTCTCAAATGTCTTTACAACATCAAGAACCGAAGAACCTTTTCCTGTTCCGAGGTTGTAAATTTCTATTCCCGGATTGCACTTTAACTTCTCAACTGCCTTTACATGTCCATCTGCAAGGTCACATACATGAATATAATCTCTTATGCATGTTCCGTCCGGTGTGTCATAATCATCACCAAACACGCCGAGACATTTTAATTTGCCGACTGCAACCTGTGTGATGTATGGCATAAGGTTATTTGGAATTCCATTCGGGTTTTCTCCGATTTTTCCACTCTTATGTGCCCCGATAGGATTAAAATATCTCAAAAGAATTACATTCCATTCAGGGTCAGCCTTCTGGATATCAGTAAGAATCTGTTCAAGCATTGCCTTTGTTCTTCCGTAAGGATTAGTAATCTCACCCATTGGACATTCTTCTGTGATAGGTACAAATGCCGGATCTCCATAAACTGTCGCAGATGAAGAAAATATAATATTTTTAACATTATGATTTCTCATCTCATCAAATAAAACAAGAGAACCTGATATATTATTACTATAATATTCAAGCGGCTTTGACACTGACTCACCAACTGCTTTAAGACCTGCAAAATGAATACAGCTGTCAATATTTTCAGCTTCAAACATCTTCTTTAACAATTCACGGTCAGCAATATCTCCCTCGTAAAATGTTACTTTTTTACCTGTAATCTCTTCTACCCTTTTAAGAGACTCTTTTGATGAATTAACAAGATTATCAAGCACTACAACTTCATATCCTGCATTAAGAAGTTCAATTACTGTATGACTGCCGATATACCCGGCACCGCCTGTTACTAAAATAGACATTGTACTACCTCTTTTCATATTTATTAAGTAAAAATTTATTTTTTATAAAGATTAGACATATCATTATCAAAATAATCTTCTTCGTTTAAAGTATCATCGATAGCTTCTTTTACAGCCTTTGCACAGACTGCACTAAACTTTTCAGCCATATCACCATACATATGACCCTCTTTATCATAGAAATCATCTGTTGTTCTGTCAAGTACATCAAACTTTAACTTATTGAAATTAAGGTATTTGACATCAAACTGTGCTGCAAGATTGCTAAGATATGCATCCGCCTGTGCAAAACCGCTGCATTTTTCAGCCACTGTGTCAGGATCCTGCACAACTGTTGTTAGTACTATGTTAATTCCGTTTTTACGACATAGATTAACAATCTTCTCAACATATTCCCCCTCTTCGCAGTCAAGCTTGCTCTCGTCCCAGTCAAGACATGATGTTGTGGATTTCTTATAATCTTTGCTCCTTGATACAAAACCGTTTCCCATATATGTATCATACTTATTCATGCTGACAACTTCAGGAGAATAATTCTTATATGCATCTGACTGCTTTAATTTAATCGTCTTTCCAACTGTCTTGTAGCACTGCCAGTAATTAGTCCATCGAAGAAATGTTCCCCGGTACTCTTCTCTTGCCATTTTGTGCATATAATACCCAAGCTTTTCATTACATGCCGGATAAGCATTGTATACATTATTAAAAAGAATACTCTCATCATGCTGGTTTACAAAATATTGATAATCAAGGTCAAGTATTACTGTTTTTAATTTTTTGTATTTTAATGCATATTTTAAAATATAATATGCATCATACATATACTCTCCGCCTATACACATATTCATTGTGGACATTCCAAGCTCTTCGCTCATTTTGCTGCTGTCAAAGCCGTAACTTCCATGTGATGCACCAAGAATAAGACATTCATAATCATTATTTTTACACTCATAAAACATTGTCCTGCCAAGTCCGGGCTGTACCAAAGCATAATTAAGAAACTGGTTGATAACAGTGACAAGAATTATGAACACCACTGCCGCAATAAGACCTTTTCTTTTCTTCATAATACTCTCCTAAAACTGTGCATATACAAATTCAGTCGTACTTCCGACATATCCAAACGGTGCTGTTGCAAATATAAGAATTATATATAATGCCCATCTTACAACAAGCGGTCTTTGTGCAACAAATTCACGTAAATTAATACCTTTTTCTTTCATTACACTTGTTATAAATAAAATAACTGTTCCTACAATCAGAATCTTGTAATCCCTCATATTAAGCCCAAGTCTTAAAAGACTGCCATTTGCAAGAACTGAAAAAGTAAATCCCCTGAATATCCCTGTAAAGGCCTTAAATGCAAGTTCTGCTGTCAAACAGGCGTCGAAAAGCCAGCCAATATTAACAACTATAAACGTCCTTATAATACTTACAATTTTCCAATAACGTGATGACGTATTTATATGGCATTTCTTTGCCATAGATGCATAAACAGGCTTTAACAGATTGCTGAGTGCAATGATTATGCCGTTATAGAATCCATACAGTATGTACTTCCACGAAGCACCATGCCATACACCTACTATAAAAAATATAAGAATATTGGCAAGACATATAGGAAGGACTCTTCCTGTTGTTTTACCAAAACGTTTTTTTGCAAATTTACCAAAATGAAGCATATGTTTAGATATAGAAAACGGATAGAAAATATAATCTTTCATCCATGTACCAAGACTGATATGCCATCTTCTCCAGAATTCGCCAAGATTTTTTGAAAAATACGGCTGTCTGAAGTTCTCATCAAGATGTATCCCGAATATTTCTGACGCGCCGATTACCAGGTCCATTCCACCGGCGAAATCACAATATACATATATAGAAAATAAAAGAAGTGCAAATACAATATGTACTCCCGAATATGTATTCAGACTTGAAAATACAGTATTTGCCGCAACATAAGCCCTGTCTGCAAGAATCAGCTTCTTTGCAAGTCCCCATGCCATACGCTGCATGCCAAACTCCACATTCTTAATATCAAAGTCATGTCCTTCAAAAAACTGCGGTGCAAGTCTGTCGTATCTTCCGATAGGACCCTGTAAAAGCTGAGGAAGAAATGCCGTAAAAAGAGCAAGTTTAAATATATTTTTTTGTGCCTCATACTTTTTCTGATATACATCTATTACGTAACTCATAGTCTGAAATGTATAAAATGAAATTCCAAGAGGCATTATAATCTTAAATCCCGGAAGCTTTGCTGTACTTCCAAATAATGCTCCCACTGCATTGATATTGCTTATAAAGAAATTGATATATTTCATGCCCGTCAAAATGCCAAAATTGCATAAAAGGCATGCAATTAGAAGCCTGCGTCGATTTTTCTTATCAACGCAAGCCTCCATCTTAATTGTAAATATATAAGATGATATTATCGTAAATATAATATACCCCATATATTTAATTCCATATGTAGCATAAAAAGCAAAACTCATAATCAGCAGCACAACCCACTGATACTTTTTCGGCATAAGATAATATATAAATGCCGTAATCATAATTGTAAATAAAAACCCCGCAGAAATGAATGACATATCTGTTCTCCTAGATTATCTTCCAAGCATCTTATCTTCAGACCATATTTCAACTTTATACTTGTTAGCCTTGTTATATCTCTTTCTCAAGTCTTTGAGCTGCTTTAAGTATTCCATTGTAACTTTTCCTGAAAGCTTTGATTCGCCCTCTGTTCTTTGCTGGAACTTGTAAGGAATCTCTATAACTTTTGAATATGTACCCATAGCAAGAACTTCTACCATAATCTTCCATCCAATTGGCTGAAGGTCAGCATGTTCAATTACTTCTCTTCTGAACATGAAAAGTCCGCTTGTAGGGTCAGAAATCTGTCTTAAACACGGAAGCATAATCTGTCCAATCTTTCTTGCAGTTCCTGATACAAACTTTCTGTACCAGTTAAGTCCGCCGTCATCGCCACCGGGAATAAGACGGCTTGGAATACAGAAATCAGCACCTGCTTCCATAGCTTTATACATATATTTAAGCACAATCGGAGGATGCTGTAAGTCCGCATCCATACATGCCATATACTCACCTTTTGCAAGTCTGAAGCCTTTAAGAACTGCTGTTGCAAGTCCGCTCTCACCTGTTCTGTGTTCCATTCTCACAGCCGGGAAATCTTTTGCAACCTCCATAATTATCTGTGGTGTATCATCTTTACTGTCATCCACAAAAAGAATCTCATAATCAATTCCTTTAAGTGCCTCATCTATCTGTGTTACAAGATTTCTAATGTTCTTTCCCTCATTAAATGTAGGTACTACTACTGATAACATTGTATTTTCTCCTTTTTATTCAAAATAAATCCGTATTATCGCTTGTATCTAATCTAATTGATTATAATACTTATTTATAAAATATACAAGTATCAACTCCAATATCCGAGTTCTACACCTTTAAGATATATGCCTTTTCCTTTTGAATAATACCCCATACAGTTAAGATGTGTCCAGTCTGAACGAAGTTTCTTTGAGATATTACCTCTTTTATAATTTTCCAAATCATCTTTTGTAGGCATTATACCTGTATCTTTAAGACCATTTTCGATTAAATATGTTCGCATATTAATAAAATGGTCACCATATGCAAGTCTTAATGCAGCTTCCCAAGAAGTATCACCTGTACCTATATAATTACCGTTTGCATCTGTTTCCCCCTGACTGAGATCACCGATAGATGTTCCCGGGTCGTCCGTGTCACCTACAACAATATAATATTTACAACCAAACTCCTGAATCATGGCATCATATTGAAGAATAAGTGTCTTATAATCATTTTCCCAACCGCCATTACTTCCAATTTCAAGAATAAGAATATCACCGCTGTGATCAATTGCTGTCTTTGTGTAAACTCTCGTTCCCTCAGGTATTGTAATTGTCTCATATGCCGGTGTTGGTGGTTCTGTCGTCGGTTCCTGTGTTGTGGTTTCTTTTGATGGATTTTCTTTTATTACCGCCTCATTCTCTTTTATAACAGCCGCATTTGAATCTTTCCCCTTGACATCTGAAAGTATTACAAGTTCTTTAGAATTTTGTACTTCACTATTTAACTCAAGTTCATATATTCTTGAAATATAATGCCAGCCTTCTGTCTTTCTCACATTGAAAGGTCTGTTTAATATATAAACATCATCAAGAAATCCCCAGTCGTTAGAAATAAATTCATTATTATCAGATCTTATTATTCTAAGTTCTGCCTCATTCGTATCTTTTACTGTTACAGTCCTGTCCGTTTTCATTGCAAGTCCACCCTGCATCATGGCAATTTCATCAGATGTAGCACCCGGCATACCAAAATTATATGCAGTAATTCCTGTAAGTTCCTGCAACGTCTGAGGATATGAATAATACGAAACATTTTTCTTCATTCCATTGACAGTTATACTTCCCGGACCACTGTTAGTTCCATATGTCATCGAATCCCCCCAGCAAGAAATCTCCCTGTATTGTCCATCATATGGTATACATTCAGACGTCATAGTTCTTGGAGGCAATTCCCATGGTGCCTGATCCTCATCCGGCACTTCTTCCTCCATCATCTCATCAAACTCCTCATACGCAATCTCTTCTTCTGTTTCCGTCTCAGTTTCCGTCTCAGTTTCCGTCTCAGTTTCCGTTTCTGTTTCCGTCTCCGCCTGGGCTGTCGTATTTTTTTCGGTCTCAGAGAGTGCCTCTGTCGTCAATACTTCCTTATTCTTAGGTCTGTTGACCTTTTTCCAGCCTACAACTCCACAGACCGAAGCTATAACAATAATGATTACAAACAATGATGTAACAGCAACATTCTTCCTGTCGCTGAAAAAAACATTTAGTCTTTCGCCAAATTTTCTCAAATTCTGATTATTTTGTTTTTTATTTGTTCCTTTCCTTCTTTTAAGTTTAATTTTCAATGACCATTACTCCTTTTCTTTCCAGCATTCCCTCTCAGTATTCCACATATCTATATACGTAATACTACATCAGCCAGCAATCAGAATTATACCACAAAAACAATAAAAATAACTCTAAAGCAAAAAAGGTTATTAAAACAATAGAATCAATAGCAATTACTTTCTTTTTATTTTTTAATTCCAAATACTCCCGTCCACCGGCAGTCATCAAATCATACACACCAATAAATATGACAAATGAGCCTATTATAAATCTACATGTACTCATAACATGTGATGTAAGTGGTACAAGCAGTGCTATTATTCCAAAAAATGCCATTGAATAATATTTTCTGCAAATCATATATGCATATACAGCAAACGCTGCAATACAGAACCAGCCCATATATGTATATCTAGGTTCAATCTGTCCTGTGCAGGCTTTCCACATAACCCCGATTACAGGAAAATATGAATCTTCTCTCCAGGCAATCTGAACATGCATGAATGCCCACACATCTCCGCAGAAAAATCTCAAAAAAGTCATATATATAAATGTTCCAAGAGGACAAAGCATAACTGACAGTATCTCTTTCGGCGTCTTTATAAAATGAACCACAAAATCTCTGACGTTTTGCCAGATTCCTGCTTTTTTGCTGTCAATAACTGTATTTTTATTCTTATAGTCAAGATAAAGTTCGATAATCAGTGCAAATACAAGTGTACAGCCCACAATTCTTGTTGCACTTGCAAATGCAGACATAAGTCCCGCAATAAGCCATTGCTTTTTCTGGCTGAAATAAAAGAATAAAACAATAAACATTATAAACATCGCTTCAGTATAAACAGATGCACAGTAAAATGAATATGGTGCCATAAACATAAGAATTCCAAGAAGAATTCCATAATTATTATTAATATCCGGCTGTGTACCATTATTTATTTTATATCTGTCTCGAAGCCATTTTATACCAAAATATGCTGCTATATAAATACACACATTTGATACAAACATGCCAACCCAGTACGTATCGGCTTTCCAGAATGTGAGCAGTTTCACAAACTGGCAGACAATAACATACATCGGAAAGAACGCCCAGTTCGCCTGCGGGTCAGTATCAAGAGGAAATGTATATCCATTATCTACCATAAACTGGTATCTTTTTGCATCCCACTCATTCATAAGGAAACTAAATGACCGGTTTGTTCCCATAATTCCATTGTATACCGGTACCATAATAAGCATAACCACCCTTGATAGTACAAGTATAAAAAGCAATTGAACAGCCAGTCTGAAATTACTGTTCTTTTTGTATTTTTCAATCAAAGTATTCATTCTTTATCCCCTATTTGGACCGCTGCATCAGAACAGCTGCATCAGCCTTATAACAATCTGATAAATCAATGCCGGAATTGCCGCTACTACAGGAATTAAAAACATTGCAACAATTACAATATTATAAAGTTCAAGATATATGAATGCTGCACACATTTTTAATAAAGCTGGCACTTTCAATTTTGTAAACTTCAAAATAAGTGCTGATGCTATCATCATAATAAGTGTTGCTAAAGATATAAGCATTCCTGCTTTTTTGCCTTTAGGCTCAAATGTCATCTCAATCACATTTTCACCTGCATGAATATCAACACCTGTAAAAAGTCCGCAGACACTCTTAGCTTTTACTTTCTTTCCATTCACCTTTACATTCCAGTTATCACTGTATACAACAGGAATAAGTGCCATATTATTTACACCGCTTCCGTTAAGCTTAACTGTAAGCGAATCTGAAGTATATGATGTCTCACAGTAATCATCGGCATGTTTATCGACAAGTGACTGCATCTTATCCATATCAAGTCCGGCAAATGATACCTCACTTACCTTCAGATACCATGGGTCATCATATTCAACTCTTATTGTAAAATTCTCATTCTCAAATGTGCCAAGATATACGAGATTATTATTATAATCTGTAAAATATGCTGTATTCTTAACATCACCAAGTGTCGGAACAAGAACCGCTTCACCATTGACATATATATGCATTGAACTTATAAGCCATGAAGCATTAGCATCTGTATTACGGTTATTTACATCAACAATATTAATATAAACAGCCTGTTTTCCATCTGCTCTTACATTATACTCCCTTATAACCGATGACTCTTTCTTAGTATATGACATGCCATTAACAATATCCTGTGTGTCATTAGTGAGTGCCTTGTAGAAAATATTATGTAAATCTTCCCAGTTGCCGCTGAAATCCTGACGTGTAATGTTTTTATTTACACTCATTGCAAAAGGAAGCTTGTAATTAGCATCATATAACGTATAGTCTCCATCACTTCTTACTGCTGTATACATCTGTGAATCAAGTTCATTCACATTGACTGCCTGAGTAACATGAAAGAGTGAATTAGTAAATACCGTGCCGCCTGAATCAAGAAGCCAGAGGAAATACTTAGAGTAACCAAATTTCTTTGAATAACTCTGTGTATCACTCTGAAGTGCCGCCGTAAAGCTTGACATTGCACTTCTCCTTAAAATAAGCGGATAGTTGGCATTAAGGCTTATATCCGGATTGACAATTCTTTCAGTCACAGACTCTTCAATATCAAGTGAATCCTTTACTTCATTCGCAGCCTGGACATAATCGCCATACTGATATGGCTCATATTCATAAAACTTAGGTGGTCCGATAAGCGAATATGCACCAATAAATACTTCTATAGCAACTATCGCTATAATAGTATTAAAATCAAATCCAATTCCATCTTTTTTAAGCTTTTTATTATAAAAAATAAATGCTGCTATAAATATCGCTATAAATAATATAAATGCTGCTAAGATGATATCATTTGAAGGAATAATATTATAAATAACTGCATATACAGCTGCCGCTACAACAAATATGACAAGCTGTTTTACAAGCTGTTTTTTATCAGCTGTCACTTCTTCAAACATCCGCTGTGCAAAATACGCAGCAACAGTTATAAGCGTAAATGCGACAATATATCCGTTTCTTAACGTATATCCGTTATACGAACCAAAATGCCACATAAGATTGATTCCTTCGACAACAATTGGCAGAAGCGAAATAAGAAGCAGGGAAATCATATATCTTATAGTATTCTTCTCTTCTTTGAACTTCTTTAAGCCCATAATTATTACTGCTGCTGCAAATGCCATTCCATAAAGCATCATCCATCTCTGAAATGCTGCCATCTGCCCGTCAGATATAATAGCACTCTTTATCCAGCCGATATACTGCGATACAATTCCCTGTCCGGAGCCACCTCTCTGTGAGCCTGAAAGCTGCATCATTACAGGCACAAGCACAAAACATGAAAGCCCAAGTCCTGCAACAGTTCCGATTCCAAGATTCCATGCATGTTCCTTGATTTTTTCTTTCTTAGACATAAGAAGAACATACGCCCCGCTTATAAGGAATATGTATACAAGTGACATGGCACCGAGATAATAGTTAATTATGAAAATAATTGCAACCATTATTATGTAAAAAAGCTTTTTGCCTGTCTGCATCATATTTTCATATGCAAGCATAAGGAGTGGGAATAATGCAACTATATCCATCCATGGTGTAAAGCATGAACCATAGAGCACTGTATATCCGCAGAATGTATACATAAGTGAAAATACAACTTTCATATTATATGAAAGTCTGTTATATTTTTTATTAATATATGCATACATGGCAACTGCCATAAATATCATTTTTACAAGCGTAAGTATTGATATACTTTCAAGTATCAGAGTTCTCGGAAAAAGATACAGCAAAAGATTAAAAGGACTAAGCATTGAAAATGCAGATATACTCATTGATACATTCGTGCCAAATCCTGTGTACCAGTCAAACCACAATGACGCCTTTCCATGCATCCAGTCCCAAAGATGTGCATAGAGTGGTGCTACCTGCTGCATATTGTCAAAATAATCTATACGGTTAGCTCCAAACGGCCATATACCTTTAAAAACATAAATAAATACAATAACCGCACATGTAATCAATCCGGGTATGGCATATAATTTTACTCTCTGAAATAACGATTTGTTGTCTTTCATAACGCCTCCATCACTTAATAATCAACCAGCCTGCATTATTCAAGGCAGGTACTCCACAGTGTAAAACTGCTTCCTCTTTCTGTCTCAAATTTTATTGTAAATAATTTATCACTCACAGCATTTCCTGCTTTAAAACTGTATGTTCCGTCTTTTTCAAACTCACCTATCTGCTTATCATCCGCATATACCTTTACGGCTCCTGTAACATTTTTTACCTCAATCGTATATGTAACATTATCCGCATTTTTTTCAGGAAGATAATATATGTAGCTTTCAGATGCATTGCTTACGCTTCCGTCATACTGCTCCCTGTTCCAGCCCTGACCTTTCCTCACACATACATCCCATGTATAAGGACTTCCATTTCTGTCTTTGTATGATGTACAGATTTCTTTGGTTCCAAGTTTATAGCTTAATCTGCCATATCCCGGCCAGTCAGAAAGTTCGTGCGTTATATAATACATCTTATATTCAATTCCTACTTTTGGGGTAATTCCCCACCACATTACAATTATATAAAATAATACCAATATAATACTTGCACTGTAAAGCACAATCCTTGTCTTCTTACCGCCGCTTTTCATCAGAAACCTGCCTTTTTATTTTACGTCGTAAAGCCCGCAGCTGATGCGGGCTTACATGACACATTGTGTCCATGTAACACATATATAAATACACTTCGTGTATTTATACATGTGTTACTATGCATGTGCCTTTTCCTTTAATATTAATGCTTCTTTTTCCTGAACTTACAAAGAAGCTTTCTCCCGCTTTGAACGGAACTTCCTGCTTATAATCATCTGCCTCTATCGTTCCGCTTCCCTCTATAAATACAAGTGAAACAAATGATGATTCATCTGCAACAATCTTAACTTCGTCTTTTATCTCATATTTGAGACATTCAAAGTATTTGCACTGTACAAGACGTTCAAGGGAATAATGCTCATTTTCCTCAAGCATAACTTCCGTTGTATTATCTTTCACATAAGCTTTTGTGTCAACAACATCAAGTGCTTTTTTAACATGAAGTTCTCTCGGATTACCATACTTATCTCTTCTGTCATAATCATACATTCTGTATGTGCAGTTTGAGTTCTGCTGGATTTCACAGATAATTATTCCGGCTCCTATAGCATGTATTGTTCCGGCTTTAACCATAACAACATCGCCCTTTTTAACTTCAATTTTATTGAGAATGTCTGTTATTGTATTATCTGCAATTCTGCGTTCAATCTCTTCTTTATCAGTATTCTTTTTAAGTCCGCAGTAAAGATATGAGCCCGGTTCACTGTCAACAACATACCACATCTCATTCTTGCCATACTCGCCTTCATTTTCAAGTGCATATTCATCATCAGGATGAATCTGTACTGACAATGCCTGCTTTGCATCAATAAACTTTATAAGGATAGGGAATCTGTCCTGTGCCTGACATTTCCAGCCAAGACTTTCTTTTCCGATAATTGAAAGATAATCACCAAAAAGCATACCCTTGTATCTACCATCTGCTATACGGCTTGGTCCATCCGGATGTGCTGATAATTCCCAGCTTTCCGCAATAATATCATAATCGCATTTCTTGCCGAATACAGTACGAAGCTTCGTGCCGCCCCAGAGATTATCCTTAAATGCAGGGTCAAGCTTTATAACAGGATTATCCTGTGTTGCAATATAATTACCCTCAGAAGATTCATCTGTATATATCTTTACAATATCTCTCTCAGATACAACCTCACCTATTCCAATCTCTATAATAACAACATTTTTATCTGTTTTATTAGCAACTTTGTGCTTCATTCCAATAGGCACAAATACGCTTTCAAACTTATGATAATCCCTTGTCTCCTGACCGAGTGTGATAGTCGCTGTACCTTCAACAACAGCCCAGTGCTCACTTCTCATCTCATGCTGGTGAAGATTCATGCTCATTCCCGGAAAAACTGTTACTTTCTTTACTTTGTACCCTTCGGACCAAGTAAGAAGTTCATGAATTCCCCATTCACGATAAGAAAGTCTGTTGTAATCAAAATAACTTTCATACTTTTCACGGTTATCTTTTATTATATCTTTAATATCTTTTGCACGTTCTTTTGAAGAAACATAAACTGCATCTTCAGTATTTACAACTACTATATCATTCAAATCATTTGTTACAACAAGCTGTCTCTCTGCATTGTTTACGACTGACACATCTTCACAATTATTCTTTATTACATAATCAGAATGTGTCACACTGCCAAATTCGTCAAGATCACTTACATTGCCGACATCTTTCCAGCCAAATTCTGCCTCAACAACTTTTACAATACTGTTCTTTGAAAATACAATCTGCTCAATACTGCCTGTAGGAATATCTTTCATCACATTTTCAGAAAAGCGGATGCCTCGTCTTATTGCAGGAGTTCTTCTCTTTGCAAAACGACATGTATTATATAATTCAGGTGAAATATTTTTCACACTGTTTATAAGATCCCCAACTCTGTATATATACATTCCGCTGTTCCAAAGATATTCTTTATTCTTATATGAATCGCTTTTCAAATCGAACTGCTGTCTCTCGATAAAACCTAATACATCCTCTTCATCTTTTATAATATAATCATATCCGGAAGCATTCTCTGTCGGCTTGATTCCTATAGCCGCAACATATCCTTCTTTAGCAAGTTCCTTGCCTCTAAGAACTGCTTCTCTGTACTCCTGACCCTCTATCAAATGATCCGCAGTTACTACAAAAACCAGTTCCGACTGATTGCAGAACATATTTCCAAGCATAATTGCCGCAGCTGTCCCCTTTGGTGAGCCCTCAAGAATAAGCCGATACTTCAGACTCTGGAATGCTTTCATCTGACCATTAACTATATTCCTGTAACTCTCCTTTGTGACAATTATAAATTCATCACAAAATGGCATATTTCTAACGACCGTTTCCTGTAAAAGTGAACGACCTTCTTTAATATTCATAAACTGCTTTGGATAATTCTTTCTTGACAATGGCCAAAGGCTGTCTCCGCTGCCTCCGGCAAGTATTAAACATTTCATTGTTTTTCGTATCCTCCTTGCTTTGCAACACAAATCAAAAGCAATCGTTAATTACCTGCGGCTTCTGAACTTCCGGTTTCACTACCACTTTCGCTTCCACCTGTGTTTCCACTATCACCTGAACCGCTTCCACC
>ULQX01045969.1_pt1 | contig 92632 bp, 78 predicted proteins | sample 1954941 | NCBI WGS metagenome assembly ULQX01 (sample SAMEA4835667, study PRJEB28245) | human gut metagenome | biome: gut microbiome; material: fecal sample | place: Denmark | collected 2008
AAAAAGAAAGTCACTCGTGCCGGGGCACGAAACGCCCCATCCCGCGCCCGCAGGCGCAACACCTGCTCGCCGCCGGGGCGGCGAAGCACCCATCCTCCCGCCCGCAGGCAAAAAAACGCATAAAAAGACCGCCGGGAGGCGGTCTTTTTCATGTCTCGAACCACGTCCACGGCGCCGTGCGCGGCGGCGCCAGCTCAAACGCCATGGCCTCTCCCGTCTCCGGGTGCCGGAACGCCACGCCTGCCGACCACAGCGCGATAGGCGTGTCTGCCTCCGCCGCGTCTCCGTACCGCCGGTCGCCCACCAGCGGCATCCCCCGTGACGCGAACTGCACCCGTATTTGGTGTGTTCGCCCCGTCAGCAGCCGGACCTGTATCAGCGCGTATCCCGCCCGCCGGTCCAGCACCCGGTACCGCAGCCGCGCCTCCCGCACGTCCTTTCCCGGCCCCTCGGCCACATAGGTCATCCGCCGCGTCTTGTCCCGGCCCAGCAGGTCCGTCAGCTCTCCCTCGTCCGCCTTCGGCATTCCCTGCACCACCGCCAGATACGTTTTCTCGAATTCCCCCTCCCGTATCTGCCGCGACAGCTCCCCGGCGGCGTAGGCGCTCCGTGCGAACACCATCAGTCCCGCCACCGGCGCGTCCAGCCGGTGCACCGTCCGTATGCACGCGGTGTGCAGCGTCTGCCGCAGCAGCTCGGGCATTCCGCCCGGTTGATCCACCGACACCACCCCCGCCGGCTTTACCGCCACCACGATCCGCTTATCCTCATACACGATATCCATGCTGCGCCCCTTCCGTACCTGTTTTTGCCGTGCCTGACATATAGCTTACATGTCCCTGTAACATCCTCTGCACTAAGGTATCATAAGCGTACAAGAAAAGTAAAGTAAAAGTAACACAAAAAGCAAGAAAAAAATACTTGACAGGACGGGTCTAATGCGTTAGACTAAAAACAGGTCTACTACATTCGACCAAGGAGGAAAACCCTGTGGAAACACCGAAAATTTTTGACAGTGAGCTGCGCTTCTGCGAGATACTCTGGTCCCACGAGCCGGTAAAGAGCAGTGAGCTGGTCCGTCTCTGCGCCGAGGAGCTGGGCTGGAAAAAATCCACCACCTACACCGTGATCAAGCGTCTCGCCGAGCGCGGCGTGGTGCACACGGAGAACGCCGTCGTCACATCGCGCGTCGCGCGCGAGGACGTGCAGCGCGCCGAGAGCCGTGCCTTCGTGGCCCACAACTTTCACGGCAGCTTGCCGGCATTTCTGACGGCTTTCATGGGAAATTCAAAACTTTCCAAAGAGGATGCCGATGTGCTCCATGCCATGATCGACCGCTTCGAGCAGGAGAATTCCGGACGTAACTGAACCGCGCTGCGGCATACGATGTCATGCCCTGCGCCATAAAGGAGAAGAAAAAATGGATAGTCTGTTTACCTCCGTGCTGGAAATTTCCTGGCAGGCGGGCCTCATCGCGCTGGCGGTGATGGCGGTGCGGCCGCTGCTGCGCCGTGCGCCCCGCCGGGCCGTGTGTATGCTGTGGCTGCTGGTAGCCCTGCGGCTGTTGCTTCCAGCCCGATTGACAGTAGAGAGCCCCGTCAGCCTCCAGCAGCCCGAAAGCCCGCCCATCCAGGCCTATCAGGAGCTTCGCCAGCAGGAAAAGGTCTATGTTTCCGCCCCGCCGGAGCAGCGCCTGGAAATGGCAGGACCCGCTGCGGCACAAGGCTTTGCGCTGCTGGATCAGCTGCCCGCCATCTGGCTGACGGGCGTGGGCTGCATGGCGCTGTACATGGCCCTCAGCCTGCTGCGTATGCGCTGGCGGCTCCGCGCCGCCCCCCGCATACAGGACAATGTCTATCGCTGCACCGACTGGTCCACGCCCTTCGTGCTGGGTGTGCTCGCGCCCCGCATTTATGTGCCGGAAACCGTGTCGGAGCAGGACTTTCCTCAGGTGCTCGCCCACGAAAGGTGCCATATCCGCCGCTGGGACCATGTGTGGAAACCGTTGGCGTTTCTGCTGCTGGCGGTCAACTGGTTCAACCCGGTCCTCTGGGCGGCGTATGTCCTGCTGGGCCGCGACATGGAGCGCGCCTGTGATGAAATGGTGTTGAAAAACGCAGATGCGGCGCAGCGGGCCGCCTATTCCCGGGCGCTGGTGGCCTGTGCCGCCCAGCCGAAAATGGCGGCGGTGTGCCCGCTGGCCTTTGGCGAAGTGGCTGTGAAAGAAAGGGGGAAGAACGTGCTCAACTATAAGAAGCCCGCCCTCTGGGCTGTCATCCTGCTGGTCGTCGCGGCGGCCATCATCGGCGTGTGCCTGCTGACGAAGCCCAGCTACAAGAACGTGGGGACGCTGGACGCGGAGAAGCTGTTCGCCCTGCGGACGGAGTATGTGGGCGACAACGCGGCGGTCAGCGGCATACTGGACGCGCTGGGGCTGCCGGAGATGGGCGATACGGCGGACAGCGACACATACGCCTATTCCATCCGCTTGGACACGAACAGGGAGCCTATGGGTGTGACGGTGTGCTATGCCTTTGCGGGTGATGTCCCGGAACGCAGCGCGGAGTGGAACCGGCAGATGGCGCAGCGGGGCTATATCGCCATGGCGCTGATCGACAATATCGACTGGTTCCGCTGGACGGACATCGATCAGGCGGGTACGTCCCATGTCACCGGTGCGGTGTATTCGAGCAATCATGCGGGCTATGTGGATGCACTGAGCGCGGCGCGGGAGAGCGTGAAGGGCTTGCAGACGTATATGGATATGCTGCGGACAATGGCGGAGGATGGCTCTATCGTCTACTATGAGGGGGACGCGCAGCCGAGCTTTGAGGAAACCATGCCGTGGAGCGTTACCGGGGATAACGACCCGTGCAGCGTCCGGGCGGAGGATTACGGTATTGTGTATGGTGCGGCGCAGCTGCCGGACTGGGAGACCGTTCCCCTGAGCTATCTGTGCGCGTACTACCTCAACGGTGACGGCGCGTATGCCGAGGGTGCCATGGACGTGCTGGCGCACCGCTACCAGCAAGCCCCCAACACGGTGAAGGCGTATCTCCGCCGGCTGGCGGGACAGCAGGTCCCCGACGGCCGGGGCGACGCATCGGAGGTGCTGCTGGCGGATATTTCCCGGTATGCCATGTCCCAGTTGACCGGCGGGCTGCCGGTGGCCGCCAGTTATGAGAGGGACCAGCTGAGCATCTCCGTGTCGGAGGTCTATTCCGTGACGTACCGCACGGTGACATACGACGAGAATTACAGCGAGGACATCCCGGTGTATGAGGTGGGCAGCGGCGCGCAGCTGTCCGTGATAAAGGGTGAGGGCTTCACCCTCTACGGACGGTACAATGAGGAGAACGTGGCGCTCCACAACGGAGATGTGGTAGAGCTGACGGAGCAGTTCGTGGGCCTGGGCATGGATGGACAGTACGCTGTACGGTTCCAGTACCGGAGCGCGGCGGAAACGGCGGAGCTGGAGGTCTATCAGATCACGTGGGAGACGGGAGGTTCCGCCAAGCAGGTCGTGCCGCTGACGGAGGAGCAGGTGCAGGCCATCCAGTCGGAGAAGGGGCTGGTGCAGCCGGAGTGGCATCAGGTGTGCGCCGAGCTGCACCGCAGCGGCGAGGACGATGTCCGCTATTGGGGCACTGCCGATTACCCCGTGCCGCCCACGGTGCTGAAAATACTGACGGAGCAGTGCGGCTATACCTTCGTGACGCCGGAGGATTTCCGGGGCAATATGACCGCAGCCAAGCTGGAGTTCTACGGCGGCGAGACGTACACCGCCGCCAAAGCCGACCTGCCCGCCCTGCAGAAGATGCTCACCAACGCCAGAGACTACGGCTGCGGAGCCGCCTGCTGGTTCACCGCCAAGCTGACGGTGACCTTCGACGACGGGCGGACAGTGTCGGTGCTGAAGGGGACGGACAGCTGCGCCAGCTTTACGTTCGGCTCGTGGAACTCCGCTATGGTGTCCGACAGCGAGAACCGGCAGTTCTGGCAGATATTCGGCGTGCCCTTTGACGAATAAACAGAGCGGAAAAGCCACCCCGATGGGGTGGCTTTTCTATGCGTACACGGTATCTCAGCCGTGGTAATACCTCTTGGCGCAGAAGTCGCGCTCTACGCGTACCTTGCCGGTGTCGGTGAGCCAGTCGGTGAAGTTGGTGAAGTTCCGCTCCACGATGCTGAATTTCAGCTCCTGCCGGGTGCGGATGTTCTCCCGCTGGCAGAAGGCGTATATCCAGTCGGAGAACGTCATGCCGTCGGTCAGGTCGTCCAGCAGCTCCCGCTCCTTGCGGTGGATGAAGGCGATGTTGCTGTCGATGAGGGCAGACAGCTCCGCGCGGTCGCTGATGATCTGCTTGTGGGCGATGATATAGGCGGGGTAGTCGGTAGAACGGAGGGAGGCCTTGCTGTCCAGATCTTTGGCGACGAACATACTGGTGGGCAGCTTGGCGTTGTCAATCAGCGCCTGGTCGATGAGGCAGTCACCCAGATAGGCCGCGCCGTCTGGCGTGACAAAGCCCAGCTGGCCTGCCGAATGGCCGGGGAGAGACAGTACACCGAACCGGGCGCCGTCTACGTCGATGTGGTCCTCCTGGGGGAAGATGACTCGATCTGCGGTGAAGCACTCCTCCAGAAACAACTCACGGCTTTTGCCGTAGGTCAGGGCCACGTAGTTGGCGCGGTAGCTGTCCGGGTTCACAGAGATACCGGCTTCGATCAGGGAGATGGCGGCTTTTGCGCCGTACCGCTCCTGCAAATACCGGACGTTGCCGGTGTGGTCGAAGTGGGCGTGGGAGCAGAGAATGGCGCGCAGACGCCAGCCGCTGCCGTCGATGAGCGCGGTCAGGCCGGCTCTGTCCAGCTTGGCGTAGCCGGTGTCGATGAGCACCACATCCCGGTCATTGAGCTTATAAACGGGCAGCAGGGCGGTGGCGGCGACGGCCGCATATGTATTGCCCAGCACGTGCAGAAGTTCCATGAAAATCAGCCTCCGGAAAAGTGTTTTCCCCATTATACACCGCCGGTGGAAAAAAACAAAGCCTTTCGTTTTGCATCATGCGCCGCAGGCGCAGGGCACGCGGGATCTGCAAAAAAGAATTCAGAAAAATTTTCGATTTTCCCCCTATGCAAAACGGGAGAAATAAGGTAAAATACCTGATAGAAAATTAGGGAGGAACGGCGATGGAGCAACCAGTATTCAAGCGGGTGCTGCTGAAGATCAGCGGCGAAGCGCTGGCCGGCGATAAGCACTTCGGTCTGGACTTTCAGGTCATGGGCCGGGTGGCGGACGTTATCAAGCAGTGTGTGGACATGGGCGTGCAGGTGGGTATCGTCATCGGCGGCGGCAATTTCTGGCGCGGCGTGAAGGACGGCGAGGGACACATCGAGCGCACCCGGGCCGATCACATGGGTATGCTGGCCACGGCCATGAACTGCATGGCCATGGCGGACGTGCTGGAGCAGAAGGGTGTGGACGTGCGTGTGCAGACGGCGCTGGAGATCCGGGCCGTGGCGGAGCCGTATATCCGCGCCAGGGCCATTCGGCACCTGGAAAAGGGGAGAGTGGTCATTTTTGGCTGCGGCATTGGCTGCCCGTTCTTCTCCACCGACACGGCGGCGGTGCTGCGGGCGGCGGAGATCGACGCGGACGTCATCCTGCTGGCCAAGAACATCGACGGCGTGTACGACAGCGACCCGGCCAAGAACGCCGACGCGGTGAAGTTTGACAGCATCACCTACGACGAGGTGCTCAAGCGGCACCTGGCTGTGATGGACTCTACCGCCACCAGCCTGTCCATGGATAACCATATCCCGGTATTGGTATTTGCCCTGAAAGACCCGGAGAATATCATCCGCGCCCTGCGCGGCGAAAAAATCGGAACGATCGTGAAGGAGGACTGACCCCATGTTGAAGGACGAGTACAAGGTTTACGAGGAAAAAATGAAGAAGAGCATTGAATCCGTGATGAGCGACTTCGACACCGTGCGTGCCGGCCGCGCCAACGCTTCCGTGCTCAACCGCATCAGCGTGGACTATTACGGTACCCCCACGCCCATCCAGCAGATCGGCTCTATCGGCTCTCCTGACCCGCGGACGCTGGTCATTACCCCTTGGGATGCCAGCATTCTGAAGGGTATTGAAAAGGCCATTCAGGAGTCCGACTTGGGCATCAACCCCCAGAACGACGGTAAGTGCATTCGTCTGGCTTTCCCCCAGCTGACCGAGGAGCGCCGCAAGGAGCTGGTCAAGCAGATCCACAAGTACGCCGAGAACGGCAAGGTGGCTGTGCGGAATATCCGCCGGGATGCGATGGATAACTTCAAGAAGCAGCAGAAGGCGTCCGAGATCACCGAGGACGAGCTGAAGATCGCCGAGAAGGACCTGCAGAAGCTGACCGACGACAGCTGCAAGGAGATCGACAAGATCCTGGACAACAAGGAAAAGGAATTGATGTCTGTTTAATGGGACTGTTTACGAAGAAAACGCCCCATACGGCGGGGGAGGTGGACAGGAGCCGCCTTCCCCGCCATATCGCTGTTATTATGGACGGCAACGGCCGCTGGGCGAAAAAACGCGGCCTGCCCCGCACGGTGGGGCACAAGGCGGGGGCAGAGGTGTTCCGCGACATCGCCACCTACTGCAAGGAACTGGGAGTGGAATACCTGACGGTATACGCCTTTTCCACAGAGAACTGGAAGCGGCCCGCCGATGAGGTGAATACCATCATGGGCCTGTTGGAGCAGTATCTGCGGGAAGCTATCGACACCATGGAAAAGGAGCACATCCGCCTGCGGTTCTTCGGTGACCTCAGCGCACTGTCCCCGGAGCTGCAGGCGCTGGCGCATGAGACCGATGACATCTCCGGCCGCTATGCGGGGTTCCAGGCCAATGTGTGCCTGAACTACGGCGGCAGGGCGGAGATACTGCGGGCGGCGCGGCTGTGCGCGGAGCAGGGGGTAGACTGGACGGAGGAGAACCTCTCCGCCAATATGTACTCTGCCGGTATCCCCGACCCGGAGCTGATCATCCGCCCCAGCGGCGAGATACGGCTGAGCAATTTCATGCTGTGGCAGTGTGCCTACAGCGAATTCTATTTCTGCGACACGCTGTGGCCGGATTTTACCCGGCAGGATATGGACAGAGCGATCATCGACTATCAGCGGCGGGATCGCCGGTTCGGCGGCGTAAAGTGAGGTGACGACCATGAAACAGAGAATACTGGTGGCGATCATCGGCGTGCCGGCATTGATCGGCGTGCTGTGCTTCGCACCGGATTGGGCCACGGCGGTGCTGGTGGCGGCGCTGTGCGTCATCGGCTGCCATGAGTTCATGGCGGCCGCCGCGCCGGAGAAAGCGGCGCACTGGTGGGGGCTGGCGGCCACGCTGGCGGTGTTCACCGTGTTCACGGTGTATTTCAGCGGCGGTGACTTCACGGGTACCGCCATACATACGATCATGGTATGGCTGCTGGCGGCGCTGATCGTGGTGATGTTCATCGCGGCGGTGCAGGCCTTCGGCAAAGACGACGAGCTGGATTTTCCGGATATCAGCGCTATGGCGGTGTCCGGATTGGTGATCCCGCTGGCGCTGGGCTGCCTGGTGCGGCTGCGGATGCTGGAATACGGCGCCGGACTGGTGCTGATCCCGCTGGTGTCGGCGTTTATGAGCGACTCTCTGGCGCTGTTCGGCGGTATGCTGTTCGGGAAAACAAAGCTGGCGCCCAGAGTCAGCCCGAAGAAGACACGGGAGGGTGCGGTCAGCGGTCTGGTGGGCGGCATGGTGGGAATGATCCTGTTCCGGATATTCTTCTTCCTATGTACGGAGGTGCAGCTGCACATCGGCTGGTGTGTGCTGTTGGGCTTCGTGGGCGCGGTGCTGGGGCAGCTGGGCGACCTGAGCTTCTCCTGCGTGAAGCGGCAGTGCGGCATCAAGGACTACGGACGGCTGCTGCCGGGCCACGGCGGCGTGCTGGACCGGTTCGATAGTGTGATCTTCGCTGCACCGGTGACGTGGATGCTTATCAACGCTGTGACGCTGTATTGAGGAAGGACCTATGACGAAAACCATCGCCCTGTTGGGGGCTACCGGCTCCATCGGGCGGCAGACGCTGGAGGTGGCCGGGGAGTTGGGTCTCCGCGTGGCGGCGCTGACCGCCAATACACAGGTAGACCTGTTGGAGCAGCAGGCGCGGCAGTATATGCCGCGCCTTGCGGTGCTGTATGACGAAAATGCGGCGCTGGCGCTGAAAAAACGGCTGCGGGGGACCGGCATTGAGGTCATGGCAGGGGAGGAGGGCCTGTTGGCTGCCGCCGCTATGAGCGAGGCGGACACGGTGGTGACTGCCGTGATGGGCAGCGTGGGGCTGCGTCCCACACTGGCGGCGATCCAAAAAGGCAAGCGCATCGCGCTGGCCAATAAGGAAACGCTGGTGTGCGCCGGTGAGCTGGTGATGGACGCGGCGGAGAAATACGGCGCGGAGATTGTGCCGGTGGACAGTGAGCACAGCGCGGTGTTTCAGTGCTTGCAGGGCTGCCGGGACCGGGGTGAGGTGCGGCGTATCCTGCTGACCTGCTCCGGCGGGCCGTTCTACGGAAGGACCTTCGACGAACTGGAGCACATGACGGCGGCGGATGCCCTGCGCCATCCCAACTGGCACATGGGACCGAAGATCACGGTGGACTCCGCCACACTGATGAACAAGGGACTGGAGATCATCGAGGCCATGCGGCTCTATCGCCTGCCGGTGGAGCAGGTGCAGGCGGTGATACACCGCCAGAGCATCGTGCATTCGCTGGTGGAGTTCCGGGACGGGGCGCTGCTGGCGCAGCTGGGCACGCCGGATATGAAGCTGCCCATCCGCTACGCGCTGACGTATCCCTACCGGGCCGAGAGCCCGGATAAGCCGCTTGATCTGCTGACCTGCGGCGCGCTGACCTTTGCCGAGCCGGACGAGAGGGCGTTCCCCTGTCTGCGTCTGGCACGGTATGCCGCAGCGGTGGGCGGCACCGCCTGCGCCATACTCAACGGCGCCAACGAGGCGGCTGTGGGACTGTTTCTGCGAGGCGAGATCGGCTTTAACGATATCTCCCGGCGGGTGGAGCGCGCGTTGGAGCGGGTGCCGGTGCAATATCAGCCAAGCCTTGCGGATATACTGGAAGCAGACAAGGCGGCGCGGCGCGCCGCCCTGTGACATCCGGAAAAGGAGCTTGCATACATGATCGTATATATCATAGCGGCCCTGCTGGTGTTCGGTATTTTGATCGCCGTCCATGAGCTGGGGCACTTCCTGGCGGCCAAGGCCTGCGGCGTGCGGGTCAACGAGTTCGCCATCGGCATGGGACCGGTGCTGTGGAAAAAGCAGCGGGGGGATACCCAGTATTCTCTGCGGGCTTTTCCGGTGGGCGGTTTCTGTGCCATGGAGGGGGAAGAGGAGGACTCTGACGATCCGGCGGCGCTGAACCGCCAGGGCTTTTGGAAAAAGCTGATCATTTTTGCCGCCGGCGCGGCCATGAATTTTCTGGCGGGGCTTATTATCATCTTTTGCCTGTATGCGCCGGCGCAGGGGTTCTATCAGCCGGTGATCTCCGGCTTTGCCGAGGGTTGTCCGTTGGAGAGCGCCGACGGCTTGCAGACCGGGGACCGGCTGGTGTCCATCGATGGGGAGCGCGTGTACATTTACAGCGACGTGAGCCTGCTGCTTGGCCTGAATAAGACTGGCACATTCGACCTGGTGGTGGACCGCGGCGGGGAGAAGGTGCGCCTGGACGACTTTGCCATGACGAGACAGACGTATACCGATCAAAGCGGAAATGCGTACAGCGGCTACGGAATATACTTCGGTGCGGCGGCGGCCACCTTCGGCGACAAGCTGGCCTACACCTGGAACAATGCTGTGGATTTCGTGCGTCTGGTGCGGCTGAGCCTGCAAATGCTCTTTACCGGGCAGGCGGGCCTGCGGGATCTGAGTGGCCCGGTGGGGATCGTGTCCACCATGGTACAGGTAGGTGAGCAGGCGGAGACGACCCAGGCGGCGGTGGAGAACATCGCCTACATCGCGGCGCTGATCGCAGTGAATCTGGCGGTGATGAACCTGCTGCCCCTGCCGGCGCTGGACGGCGGGCGGATATTCTTCCTGATCATCAACGCGGCGACCATGCTGCTGTTCCGGAAGCAGATACCGGCTAAATATGAGAACTATATCCACTTCGCGGGACTTATTCTACTGCTGGCGCTGATGGTGGTGCTGGTGTTCAGCGACGTGGGAAAGCTGATCCACTGAGGAGGCGGGGACGGTGACAAGACGCATACAGGTGGGCGCGGTACCGGTGGGCGGCGGCGCGGCCGTAAGCATACAGTCCATGTGCAATACGCCCACGGAGGACGTGAACGCCACAGTGCGGCAGATACACCGCCTGGAGCAGGCGGGCTGCGAGATCGTGCGTGTGGCGGTGCCCACGGAGGAGGCCGCACGGGCCATTCCGAGCATCAAGGCGGCTATACACATCCCGCTGGTGGCGGATATCCACTTTGATTACCGGCTGGCGCTGCTGTGTGTGGACGGCGGTGTGGATAAAATACGCATCAACCCCGGCAACATCGGGTCGAAGGACCGCGTGCGGGCCGTGGCCGACGCCTGCCGGGAGAGGAATATTCCAATCCGTGTGGGCGTCAACGGCGGCTCGCTGGAGAAGGACCTGGTGCAAAAATACGGCGGCGTGACCGCCGAGGCGCTGGCCGAGAGTGCACTGGGACATGTGCGCCTGTTGGAGGAGTGCGGCTTCGGGGATATCTGCATCTCCGTGAAGTGCTCCCGGGTGCCGGTAAACATGGCGGCCTACGAGCTGCTGCACGAAAAGGTGGACTATCCGCTGCATCTGGGCGTCACCGAGGCCGGCACACCGGAGATGGGGGTGCTGAAGTCGGCCATTGGCATCGGCGGACTGCTGTGTCGGGGTATCGGCGATACGCTGCGGGTGAGCCTGACTGCCGACCCGGTGGAGGAAGTAGTGGCCGCCAAGCGTATTTTGCAGGCCTGCGGTCTGCGGCAGACGGGGCCGGACCTGATCGCCTGCCCTACCTGCGGGCGGACGAAGTATGATATGCTGCCCATCGCCCGGGAGGTGGAACGGCGGCTGAAGAGCTGTGACAAGCCCATCACCGTGGCGGTGATGGGGTGTGTGGTCAACGGACCGGGGGAGGCCTCGGCCGCGGACGTGGGCATCGCCGGAGGCAAGGGCGAGGGATTGCTGTTCGCCAAGGGAAAGGTTCTGCGAAAGGTGCCGGAGAACCAGCTGGTGGACGCGCTGTTCGAGGAGATCGACAAGCTGTAATAAGAGAGACGATAGGGGAGAAACATGGCGGAGAGAGTACCGTTTTTTACGCTGTTTGAGAGCTTTCAGGCGCCGCGGCAGCTGCGCCTGCTGCTGCACGATGCCTGCATCATCAGCGGTGCGCTGGATATGGCGGGCCGGACGCTGGAGGTGCAGATAGAGAGCAGTGAGACACTGCCCCAGACGGCGCAGGACGCCCTGCAGCAGATGCTGGCGCAGCAGTATGATCTGCGGCAGGTGCTGCTGCATTTCTGCGGCACCGGCGAGCAAAAGGGCGACAACGGGGTGATCTGGGGCAAGACGATCACCGGAAAGCTGACGCCTATCGGCGAACTGAATATCAAGCAGGGCAGCGCCATTGTGGAGGGCCGGGTATTCAAGGCAGAGTGCTATGAGACACGGCGTAAGGGCATGTGGACGCTGAACTTCAACATCACCGATGAGCGCGGCTCCGTGGCCGTGCGGAAGGCCATGGATGAAAAAGAGGCCAAGGTGCTGGGCGGCGCGATCAACGACGGGATGTGGCTGCGCCTGCAGGGCAAGGTGGAACTGACCTACGACGGGAAGGATATCCTGCTGCGGCCGGTGAATATTATGAAGATCAGCCATACGGCCCGGCAGGACAATGCACCGGAGAAGCGGGTGGAGCTGCACCTGCATACGCAGATGAGCAGCATGGATGCTCTGACGGATGTGGGCAAGGTGGTAAAGCAGGCGGCAGCCTGGGGCCACCCGGCTATTGCCATTACCGACCACGGCACGGTGCAGGCATTCCCAAAGGCGCGGGACGCGGGCAAGGGGAAGATCAAGATCCTGTACGGCGTGGAGGGGTACTACGTCAACAACCTGGACGACCGCATTGCCGTGCACGGTAGGCAGGATCAGGGCTTCGATGACGAGATCGTGTGCTTCGACATTGAAACTACCGGATTGAAGGTACAGCGGGAGGCCATCACGGAGATCGGCGCAGTGGTGCTGAAAAACGGGAAGATCACGGATACGTTTCAGACCTTCGTGAACCCCGGTCGTCGTCTGACGCCGGAGATCATCGGCCTGACGGGCATTACGGATGCCATGCTGGCGGACGCGCCGCCGCCGGAGGAAGCACTGGCGGCGTTTTTGAAATTCGTGGACGGGCGACCGCTGGCGGCCCACAATGCGGAGTTCGACATCGGGTTCATCCGAGCAGGGTGCCGCAGGGCGGGGCTGGAATTCGACCCTACATACATCGACAGCCTGATCCTGGCGCAGAACCTGCTGCCGGAGCTGCACAAACATAAGTTGGACATCGTGGCGGAGCATTTGGATCTGCCCGCCTTCAACCACCACCGGGCGTCGGACGACGCGGGGATGGTGGGGTACATGCTGATACCCTTTTTTGAGAGAATGCGGCGGGAGATGGGAATTTCCCGTCTGCAGGAGATCAACGGGCAGATGGAGAAGCTGCGGCCCCGGGGCGGCGGCAGCCGGCACCCCAAGCATATTATCATCCTGGCGAAGAACAAGCTGGGCCTGAAGCACCTGTATCAGTTGATCTCGGCTTCCAATCTCAAGTATTTCAAGCGTGTGCCCATTATCCCCAAGACGGAGCTGATCGCCCATCGGGAAGGCCTCATTATCGGCTCAGCCTGTGAAGCAGGCGAGCTGTTCCGGGCGGTGGCGGACCGCAAGGACTGGGCGGAGCTGAAGCGCATCGCATCGTTCTACGATTACCTGGAGATACAGCCCATCTGCAATAATATGTTCATGCTTCGCAACGGCGCGGTGCAGTCAGAGGAGGAACTGCGGGAGTTCAACCGTACTATCGTCCGGTTGGGCCGGGAGCTGGGCAAGCCCGTGTGCGCCACCGGTGATGTGCACTTCCAGGAGCCGGAGGACGAGGTATACCGCCATATCCTGCTGGCCAGCAAGAAGTTTGCCGACGCCGACGCACCCCTGCCCATTTACTTCAAGACCACGGAGGAGATGCTGGCGGAGTTTGCCTATCTGGGCGAAGAGGAAGCGCATCGGGTGGTCATCGACGACCCGCGCGGCATTGCCGACCGTATCGAAAATATCGAGCTGCTGCCGCCGGGACGGTTGTTCCCGCCGCGGCTGGAGAATTCGGAGCAGGAACTTCATGACAGAGTGTGGGACAAGTGTCACGAGCTGTATGGCGACGAGCCGCCTCAGCTGATCGTGGACCGGCTGAACGTGGAACTGAAAAGCATTCTGGGCAAGTACGACGTGGTGTATATGTCCGCCCAGAAGCTGGTGCAGCGCAGCCTGGAAAACGGTTATCTGGTGGGCAGCCGGGGTAGTGTGGGGTCCTCACTGGTGGCGTATATGTCCGGCATTACGGAGGTGAACTCCCTGCCGCCCCATTATCGCTGCCCCCAATGCCGCCATACTGAGTTCATCACCGATGGCAGCTACGGCTGCGGCGCGGATATGCCCGATAAGAATTGCCCGATGTGCGGGGCAAAGTACGCTAAGGACGGATTTGACATCCCCTTTGAGACGTTTTTGGGCTACGGCGGCGGTAAGGTGCCGGATATCGACCTGAATTTCTCCGGTGAGTACCAGGCCCGGGCACACCAGCACGCCATTGAGATGTTCGGCAAGACCCAGGTGTTCCGCGCGGGGACCATCGGTACCCTAGCGGAAAAGACCGCCTTCGGCATGGTGAAGAAATACCTGGAGGAACGGGGCGAGACGGCCTCCAACGCGGAGCTGGATCGCCTGACGCTGGGCTGCGTGGGCGTGCGGCGTACTACGGGGCAGCACCCCGGTGGGCTGGTAGTGGTGCCGGATGATATGGATGTGGAGGATTTTACCGCGGTGCAGCACCCGGCAGACGATGCCAACAGCGACACTGTGACCACTCATTTCGAGTATCACTGCATGGAGGACAACCTCCTGAAGCTGGATATGCTGGGACACGATGACCCCACCATGATCAAAATGCTGGAGGACCTGACCGGCGTGAACGCGCGGGCCATCCCCTTGGATGACCCGGATACCATGAGTATTTTCACCTCGTCCAAGGTGCTGGGCTTTGAAAATGACGAGATACTGGGGCCCACCGGCGCCGTGGCTATCCCGGAGTTCAACACCCGGTTCACCCGCGGTATGCTGATGGATACCATGCCCCAGGATTTCAATACCCTGGTACGGTTGTCCGGCTTCTCCCACGGTACCGACGTGTGGCTGGGCAATGCCCGGGACTTGATCGTGGGCGGCACGGCCAGCGTTTTGGAGACGGTGGGCTGCCGCGATGATATCATGTTGTACCTGATCTCCATGGGGCTGGAGCCGAAGATGAGCTTTAAGATCATGGAGGCGGTGCGTAAGGGCAAAGTAAAGAAAAAGGGCTTCGAGGACGGCTGGGAGGAGGCTATGCGGGAGCATCAGGTGCCGGATTGGTATATCGGCTCCCTGGCCAAGATCGGCTATCTGTTCCCTAAGGCCCACGCTGTGGCCTATGTGATGATGGCGTTCCGTATTGCGTGGTTCAAGGTGCATGAGCCGCTGGCCTTCTACGCTACGTTCTTCTCCATCCGGGCCAAGGCCTTCGACGCGGAGTACTGCTGCGCCGGCATGGATGCGGTGAAGCAGAAAATCAGGGAGATCGAGAACAATAAGGACGCCACCGACGTGGAACAGAACCTGCTGGTGACGCTGGAGGTGTGCTATGAGTTCTATCTGCGGGGCTTCCATTTTGACACCATTAGTATTTACGACTCCGAGGCCACACACTTCAAGATCACGGAAAACGGCCTGCTGCCTCCCTTTGTAACGGTGCGCGGTCTGGGTGAGACGGCGGCGCTGGACACGGTGGAGAAGCGAAAGGGAAAAACCTTCATCTCTGTAGAGGAGTTCGCCACCATCTGCAACAAGCTTAGTAAGACCCATATCGAGCAGCTGAAGGCGCTGGGCGCCTTTGCCGGTATGGCGGATACCAGTCAGGTGACGCTGTTCTGAGACAGCCAAAAGCGCAAAAAAGAAGCACCCGAGCGGGTGCTTCTTTTTCGCACTTTATTCGGCTTTCTGTTTCACGGGGAAGTCGATCTGGGCCAGGAGGACGGCGGCGAACATCACCGCGCAGCCGATGTATTCCCGGGCAGACATCTGCTGTTTGAGAATAATGGCACCGGCGATGACGGCGAATACGCTCTCCAGACTCAGCAGGATGGTGACCACCGTGGGGTTGGAACCCTTCTGCGCCAGGATTTGCAGGGTGTAGCCCACGCCGCAGGAGAAGATGCCCACATACAGCAGGGGCAGGATGCAGCCCCAGATGGCGGCGAAGTCCACGTCCTCGAAGAGGAACATGCACACAGTGGAGATAAGGGCCGCGAACAGGAATTGCAGGCAGCTGAGCTTCACGCCGTCCACGGTGGCGGTGAAGTGGTCGATGACAAGGATATGTATGGTGAAGCACACGGCGCAGGCCAGGATCAGCAGGTCGCCGGGGGCGAGGGAGAATTCACCGTTGATGCACAGCAGATACAGCGCGATCACGGACAGTGCCACGGCGATCCAGACGGGGAGGCTGACCTTCCGCTTGAAGAACAGACCGCATACGGGAACCAGCACCACATACAGCGCCGTCAGGAAGCCGGCCTTGCCGGAGTCAGTGCCGGCCACCATGCCCGCCTGCTGGAAGTTGGAGGCCATGGCCAGCGCCGCACCGCAGCACAGGCCGCCCAGCCACAGCTGCCGGTTGGCGGCCTTTTTCTCGGCGGGGGAGAGGACGGGCTTGTCCTTTTTCAGCTTGTCGCTGATGACGATGACCACCAGCAGCGCCAGCACCGCGATAAAGTAGCGGCTGGCGTTGAAGGCGAACGCGCCGATGGAGTCGGCGCACATATCCTGCGCAACGAAGGCGGTGCCCCAGATGAAGGCGGCCAGAATGGGGAAGACCACCTGCCGCATCTGATTGTGTTTCATGTCAGTGATGTCCTTTCTCTGTTTACTCTTTCTCTTTCGGTGTGCCGGTGTGCCATTGGAATTTGCGTTCCTGATGATGCAGCAGGCGCGTGATATTCTCCCGGTGGCACCAGATCACCAGCGCGGCGATCAGCACGGCCAGCGCCGTGTAGAGGAGGCTGCGGCCGCAGAAGAAAAATGTGGTGACGGGCATGGAGGCGGCGGCGCAGACGGAGCCGAGAGAGACGTATTTCGTCAGCAGCCACAGGGCGGCGAACAGCCCCCAAGCGATGAGTCCTACGCGCCAATCCAGCAGCCACACCAGCGTACCGCCGGACAGGATGCCCTTGCCGCCCTTGAAGCCGAAGAACACCGGGAACATATGACCCAACTCACAGCCAAGGCCACCCAGCAGGACGCCCAACATCCAGTCGCCGGCCAGATAGTCGAAGGCTGCACCGCCAATCAGGCAGGCGATCACTGTTTTACCCATGTCGAAGAGGATGACGCCCAGTGCGTATTTGGCACCGTAGGTGCGGTAGAAGTTGGTCAGGCCCGCATTGCCGCTGCCGTGCTGCCGCACATCGTCCTTGATGATGAAGTGGCTGACCATTACCGAGCCGTTGAGACAACCTAAGAAATAGCCCAGCAGCAATATGACCAGTGAGGCCAGCAGTGTAGCGCCGATGAGATGATTCAACCGTCGTCCTCTCCCTTCTGGCGGATAGTCAGCACGATGGGGGTACCCTCCAGGCCGAACACGCTGCGGAGCTGGTTTTCCAGATACCGCTGGTAGGAGAAGTGGAAGAGCTTTTTGTCGTTGCAGAAGATGACGAAGTGGGGCGGCTTGACGCCCACCTGCGTCATGTAGTAGATCTTCAGGCGGCGCCCCTTGTCCGTGGGTGGCTGAACGCGGGTCTGCGCGTCTGCCAGCACACTGTTCAGCGTGCCGGTGGTGATTCGCATGGCCGCCTGATCGTTGACGTAGTTGATAAGCTCAAAGAGACGGCCCACCCGCTGGCCGGTCAGGGCGGAGATGAACAGAATGGGGGCATAGGGCATATAGCTCAGGTCCCGGCGGATGTCCTCACGCATACGGTCCATGGTCTTGCCGTCCTTTTCGATCAGGTCCCATTTGTTCACCACGATAATGCATGCCTTGCCCGCGTCATGCGCCAGACCGGCGACCTTGGTGTCCTGCTCGGTGACACCCTCCTGAGCGTCGATGAGAATGAGGCAGACGTCGCTACGCTCAATAGCCATGGTGGCCCGCAGAACGCTGTATTTTTCGATGTTGTCATCTACCTTGGACTTTTTCCGCATACCGGCGGTGTCGATGAAATTATATTTGCCGTACTGGTTCTCAAAGTAGCTGTCGATGGCGTCACGGGTGGTGCCGGCTACATTGCTGACGATAACGCGTTCCTCGCCCAGAATACGGTTCGTCAAGCTGGATTTACCTACATTGGGCTTTCCGATAATGGCCACCTGTACCACGTCGGAGTCGTCCTCCTCATCCGTTTCCGGCGGAAAATACTTGATGCATTCGTCCAGCAGATCGCCGGTGCCGTGGCCGTGAACGGCGGAGACAGCCACGGGGTCGCCCAGACCCAGGTTGTAGAACTCATAGAAATCCGGGTCGACCGCGCCCACAGAGTCCATCTTGTTCACCGCCAGCACGATGGGCTTACGGCTGCGCTGAAGCATACTGGCCACCTCCTGGTCGGAGGCAGTCAGGCCGGTCTTGATATCCGTGACGAAGATAATGACGTCGGCGTTGTCGATGGCGATCTGGGCCTGCTCCCGCATGAAGGACAGAATCTGGCTGTCTGTATTGGGCTCGATGCCGCCGGTGTCCACCAGGCGGAACCTGCGGCCCACCCACTCGCTCTCACCGTAGATACGGTCACGGGTGACGCCGGGGGTGTCCTCTACGATGGACAGCCGCCGACCGATGATCTTATTGAACAGCATGGACTTGCCCACGTTGGGGCGTCCCACGATCGCTATCAAAGGTAATGCCATAGTTTATCCCTCTCTTTCCAGCATGGCGTCCAGCAGGTCGCCGCCGTCTATCCCCACGATCTGCACCGGGCAGCCCAGCTCAGCGCTGAGACGCTCCACGGTGTAGTCGTCCAAAAATACGTTTTCGCCGTGCCGCAGCATATGCAGCGGCAGCAGCACCCGGCCCAGATCCGGGACCTTTTGCAGCTGCGCCGACAGGTCCTGACCTGTCAGCAGACCGGCTACGTCGATGGTGTGGCCGAAAAAGTCGTTCTCCACGGCGATCACCTGTCCCCGCAGGGCGGGGAAGTACGCCTTGGCCTGCTCCAGCAGGTATGTCATGAACGGCGCTGCCGCCGTGCCGGTGGCGATGGTGAAGGGGGAGGGCGCTTCAGCGTGCTCCTCCATGCGCATGGCGCTGAGGAAGTCCTGCTCCAGTGAGCGCAGCATACCCACGCCGTTTTCCAGCTGCCGATAGCCCTCGTAGTAGTCCTCTTGGGGCAGATCCAGTCCGGCCCGCAGGAACAGTTCGTCAGCACAGAAGAACCTACGGGTGCCGAAGCGGCGCAGATTTTCCAGCCCGAATTCCTCGGCGATGGCAATGATGTCCCGGGCACAGTCCCTGTCCACGGGTCTTAGCTTGGCCAGACCCTGGCGGTACTTGGTGATACCCACCGGCACAAGAGAGCAGCTGGAGAACTGCCACTCGGTCAAGTCCCGCAGGGTGCGGCGCAGTTGGTCACCGTCGTTCCAGCCGGGGCAAACCACGATCTGCCCGTTCATGACGATACCGGCCTTGCAGAAGGCCTGGATATAGTCCAGCGACCGGGCGGCGTTCTTGTTGCCAAGCATGGTGCAGTGCAGCTGTGGGTCGGTGGCGTGGACGGAGACGTTGATGGGGCTGATGTGCAGGTCAATGATCCGCTGTGCCTCCCGCTCCGTCAGGTTGGTGAGGGTGATGTAGTTGCCCAGCAGAAAGCTCAGCCGTGCGTCGTCATCCTTGAAGTACAGCGTGGAGCGCATACCCGGCGGCATCTGGTCCACAAAGCAGAACAAGCAGTGATTGGCACAGGAGCGCATTTCGTCCATCAGATACGTGTCGAAGTTCAGCCCAAGGTCCTGGCCTTCGGCCTTGCGGCAGGTGACGTGCCGCACGTTGCCTGCCGCCGTTTTCAGCTCAAGGTGCGACAGGGGATCATAGCCGTAAAAACGATAGTCCAGCACATCCACGATGGGGTGGCCGTTGATGGATAGAAGCTGTTCGCCCACCTGAACGCCGGCGCGCTCCGCGGGGCTGTGCCGGTCGATGGCGGTGATGATGGTACTCATAATACGTCCTCACTCATGCAAAATGCGGCCTTATCCACAATAGGACATAATACCACATAATTATCAACTCATTATACCGTTTTTTGACGTGAGACGCAAGCACAATATAGTATAGCCGCCCACAAGCATAAAGTAAAACGATGGATTTTGATACTTCCCATGACAAAAAGTGTGGGAGCAGTAAAAAACAAGAGGGAAGCGATGCTTCCCTCTTGCAAAGGCACAACAGAACTTATTTCGCGGCCACAGACTTGACGACCTTGACCTCGCGGCCGTTGTAGCTGCCGCACTCCGGGCACATTCTGTGGGGGAGATGCAGCGCGCCGCACTTGGCGCACGCCACCAGCGTGGGAGCTGCCAGCTTCCATACGGAAGAACGTCTCTTATTGCGTCTTTGCTTGGATACTTTTCCCTTAGGGACTGCCATGTTGACACCTCCTTGGTCTTAATTGCCTGAGCAGCAATGTAATACAAAAGTAATTCACTCATCCTTCTGCAGCAGCTGTGCCAGCTTCGCCAGACGGGGGTCCACTGCTTTTTTGCATCGGCAGCTCTCCCGGTTCAGGTTCACACCACAGCCGGGGCACAGCCCCCTGCAGTCCTCTGAGCAGAGAAACTTCGTGTCCATATCGAGGATAAAGGCGTCGCGCGCCAACTCCTCCACATCTACCTCGTCGTTATCCAGCAGGATGATGTCGTCGCTTTCGTCAGACTCGCGCGCCTCTGCCAATACGCAGTCGTAGCGTGTCGTCTTGTCCGCGTCGTACGCTTCACCGCACCGGTCACAGATACAATGCAGCGTGGTGGTCAACGTCATTCCGCACAGCAGCAGCCCAGCCTTATTCTCCAGCCGGCAGTCCACAACAACCGGATCGGAAACAGGATAGGAACCGCCGAATTCCAAGTCGGACAGATCCATTTCAAAACGGATGTCCTGCCGGGCATCGGGGGTATGCAGCAGCTTGTTGACGTTCAAACGCATAGTACACCTCACAATGGCACGTGTAGTATTATAGCCGACACAAAATGCCTTGTCAAACATTTTCTTACAAATATTTTGACTTTTTTCAAAAACACGGTACAATAAACAGAGAAACACAGGGGAGGACGCCGTTATGCGGGAGCTGACCATCGGAAAAAATGACGCCGGACAACGGCTGGATAGATTTCTGTCCAAGGCGCTGCCCCTGCTGCCGCCTGCTCTGGCGCAGAAGTACATCCGCATCAAGCGGGTGAAGGTAAACGGCGGACGTGCCCAGCGGGACCAGCGGCTCTGTGCAGGCGATGTGCTGCAATTATACATCAACGACGAGTTTTTCGACAAGCCCTCAGAGGAAAATCTGTTTCTGACGCTGTTCAAGCCGCACCTGACGGTGGTGTACGAGGATGAGCACCTGCTGCTGGCGGATAAGCCCCAGGGGATGGTGGTCCACGCCGACGAGACGGAGAAGGTGAATACCCTCATCAACCACATTCAGGCATATCTGTATCAGAAACGGGAGTGGAACCCCAAGTGGGAAAATGCCTTTACGCCGGCGCTGTGCAACCGCATCGACCGCAATACCGGCGGCATCGTCATCGCCGCTAAGGATGCCGAGACGCTGAGGGTCATCAACGAGAAGATACGGGACCGGGAACTGGACAAGCGCTACCTCTGCATTACCGCGGGCCGGTCGAAAAAGCCGGAAGGCCGGGTGGAGTGCTTCTTGCTGAAAGATGAGAAGAAAAAGCAGGTGTCCGTGTACCATAAGCCGATCCCCGGCGGAAAGACCGCCATTACCGATTACAAGGTGCTGGAGACGCGGGGAGAGCTGAGCTTGGTGGAGATCGGGCTGGAGACGGGCCGGACCCACCAGATCCGCGCCACGATGGCGGACCTGGGCTGCCCGCTGCTGGGGGACGGCAAATACGGCCGTGGGGACGTAAACCGCCGCTACGGCGAGACGCGGCAGGCCCTGTATGCCTACAAGCTGACCTTTGACCTGCCCACGGACGCGGGGCACCTGAACTATCTGCGCGGGCAGAGCTTTACAGTGGAAAATGTGCCCTTCCGGGACAAATATTTCGGCTGAGTGCCGTGCAGCGGATGGCTTTTGCCATCCGCTGTATTTTTTTCGGGGAAAAACGGGAAAATCCATTGACTTTCCCGACGCTTTTATATATAGTGTACTCGCCATCTTTCGACAGAAACGAGCGCGTGAACAGACGCGCTGCCGCCGCGCCGGAGGGGGGCTATTTTACTGATGAATGGAGGAGGATAAATGTCCAAAGAGTTGATTCGCCTGCGGGATCTCTGCATGGCGTTTGACGACGAGCTGGTTCTCGATCACATCAATCTTTACATCAACGATTCCGAATTCCTCACGCTGCTTGGCCCCAGTGGGTGCGGCAAGACTACCACACTGCGGATCATCGGCGGTTTCACCACGCCCACAAGCGGCGACGTGACCTTCGACGGCGAGAGGATCAACGATGTCCCGCCCCATAAGCGGCAGATCAATACGGTGTTCCAGAAATATGCGCTGTTTCCGCATCTGGACGTGTTTGAAAACATCGCTTTTGGCCTGCGTATCGCAAAAGTGCCGGAGGACGAGATACGACAGCGTGTCGGTGAAATGCTGGAGGTCGTCAGCCTGAAGGGCTTTGACCGCCGGCGTGTCGACCAACTCTCCGGTGGTCAGCAGCAGCGTGTGGCGATTGCCCGTGCCCTGGTGAACCGGCCGAAGGTGCTGCTGCTGGACGAGCCGCTGGGCGCGCTGGATCTGCGTCTGCGTAAGGATATGCAGAACGAACTGAAACGTATCCAGCAGCAGATGGGCATCACGTTTATATATGTCACCCACGATCAGGAGGAAGCCCTGACCATGTCCGACACCGTGGTGGTCATGGACAAGGGCCGCATCCAGCAGATCGGCACACCGGAGGATATCTACAACGAGCCGAAGAATGCCTTTGTGGCGGACTTCATCGGCGAGAGCAATATCCTCAACGGCACGATGGTCCGCGACAGGGTCGTGAAAATGTATGGCAAGGAATTCCCCTGCGTGGACGGCGGCTTCGCCGAAAATGAACCGGTGGACGTGGTCATTCGCCCGGAGGATATCGACATCGTGCCGGTGGAGCAGGGCCAGTTGGTAGGCACTGTCACCAACGTGACGTTCAAGGGGATGCAATATGATATCATCGTGGATTTCCGCGGCTTCAAGTGGTTGATTCAAACCACCGATCACTCTCCGGTGGGTGCCCGTATCGGCGTGAAGATCGATCCCGAGGGTTTCCACATTATGAAGAAGAGCGAGTATTCCGGTATGTTCGGCGACTATTCCTCTTACTCCGAGGAATACGAGGAACTGGCGGACGCCGGTGCTGAGCCGGAAGAGGAGGAGAGCGAGGATGAAGAGTAAGCTCTCCCGTTTCGCCGTGCCCTATGTGGTGTGGATGGCTATTTTTGTAGTAGCCCCCATTGTCATTATGGTGGTGTATGCCTTTGCCGGCAGCGAGGGCGGCTTCACGCTGGACAACTTTGTCCAGATGGGCGGTTACGCTGCTGTGTTCGGCCGTTCCTTCAAGCTGGCGCTGATTGCCACGGCTATCTGCCTGCTGTTGGGCTATCCTGTGGCGTACCTTCTCAGCCGGGAGGGCGAGCGCTTCCGCCGCACGGCCATGGTACTGATCATGCTGCCCATGTGGATGAACTTCCTGCTGCGGACCTACTCCTGGATGACCATCCTGGAGAACAACGGCCTGCTGAACCAGCTGTTCCAGAAGCTGGGCATCATTGCCCTGTACAACCATCTGACAGGCAGCAGCCTGGAGTATTTTACCATGATCGACACCCAGGGCGCTGTGGTGCTGGGTATGGTCTATAACTACCTACCCTTTATGATCCTGCCTATCTACTCTGTGATTTGCAAACTGGATTACTCCCTTCTGGAGGCAGCCCGCGACCTGGGGGCCAACACCGTCACGGTGTTCCGCAAGGTCATCCTGCCCCTGAGCCTGCCGGGCGTGCTGTCCGGCATCACCATGGTGTTCGTGCCCTCTGTGTCTACGTTCGCCATCAGCCGTATGCTGGGCGGCGGCACGGAGCTGTTGCTGGGCGACCTGATTGAACGGCAGTTCCTGGGCGGGGCGTATAACCCGCAGCTGGGCGCGGCTATTTCCCTGGTGATGATGCTGATCGTCGTTGTCTGTATGCTGGTGATGAACCGCTTTGGCGAGGGCGAGGAACAGGCGGTGATGCTATGAGACAGAGAAAGGGCAACTCCGTCGGCGATCGCCTGTTGATGATCCTGGTGGGCCTGTTCCTGTACGCACCCATCATCATCCTGATCGTCTTTTCCTTCAACGCCGGCAACAGCTCCAGCGTGTGGAAGGGCTTTTCCCTCCACTGGTACGCCGAGCTGCTGAACGACCGGCTCATTATGCACAGCGTGTATACCACGCTGCTGGTATCCCTGCTGGCTACCGTCATCGCCACCGTGGCGGGCACCTTTGCCGCTATCGGCTTTTACGGTATGCGACGCCGGGCGCGCACCGGGCTGATGGCCGTGAACAACATTCCCATGATGAACGCGGACATCGTCACCGGCGTCAGCCTGTGCCTGCTGTTCGTGGTGTTCTTCAACGGATGGCACAGCTTCGCCGTGTGGGTCAACGGCTGGCAGTCACTGGTGGTGCTGCCTGAGCGACTGACCCTGGGCTTTGGCACACTGTTGATCGCCCACATCTGCTTCAACATCCCCTACGTCATTTTGTCCGTGGGGCCCAAGTTACGGCAGATGGACCGCAATTTGGTCGATGCGGCCCAGGACTTGGGCTGCACCTGGATGCAGGCCTTCTGGAAGGTCATCATTCCGGAGATCAAGCCCGGTATCGTCTCCGGTGCACTGACGGCTTTCACTATGTCCATTGATGATTTCATCATCAGCTACTTCACGGCGGGTACGTCCTCCTCCACGTTGGCCATGACCATCTACGGCATGACCAAAAAGCGCGTCAGCCCGGAGATCAACGCCGTATCCACGCTGCTGTTCGTCACGGTCATCATCCTGCTGGCCATCATCAACCTGCGGGAGAACCACCAGCAGAGCCACAGCCGCCGCCATGCGGAGGCCGCCGCGCCTGCGCCTGCGCCGGCGCCGAAAAAGCATCCCGGTCTGGGAAAGAAGATCGCCGCAGGCGCTATGGCCTGTGTGCTGTTGGCGGTACTGATCGTCACCGGTGCCGCGGCCCGCAGCGAGCGCGTGGTCAATGTGTGCTCCTGGGGCGAGTATATCGATGAGTCCCTGATCACCGAATTCGAGGAGCAGACCGGCATCCGTGTGAACTACCAGACCGCCGAGAGCAACGAGGCGCTGTACTCCCTTATCAAGATGGGCGGCGCGGACTTCGATGTGATCGTACCCTCCGACTATATGATCGCCCGGCTGATCCAGGAGGATATGCTGGCGGAGCTGGACTACGCCGCCATCCCCAATTTTCAGCTGATGGACCCCCAGTTTACCCACCTGAGCTTTGACCCGGAGAACAAGTACACCGTACCCTACACCTGGGGCAGCGTGGGCATCATCTACAACACGACTATGGTGGACGAGCCCATCACCAGCTGGGGCGCTATGTTCGACGAGAAGTACGCAGGGCAGGTGCTGATGATCAACAACTCCCGCGATGCGCTGATGGCCGCCCTGTGCTATCTGGGCTACGACATCAACACCACCGATGAGGGACAGCTGACCGAGGCCTTTGAGCTGGTGAAGAATGCCAAAGACAAGGGTGTGTATCAGGCCTTCGTCATGGACGAGGTCTTCGGCAAGATGGAGGGCGGCAACGCGGCCATCACCATGTACTACGCCGGCGACTATCTGACCATGCTGGAGAATAACGAGGACCTGGCCTTCGTCATTCCCGAGGAGGGCAGCAACTGGTTCGTGGATGCCATGTGTGTGCTCAAGTCCAGCCAGCACAAGGCCGAGGCCTATGAGTGGATCAACTTTATCGCCTCTACCGACAGTAACCTGGCCAACATGGACTACATCTGGTATGCTTCTCCCAATGCCGAAGCGCTGGCGGAGTATCCCGCGTACTACGAGGAGCAGTATGGCGAGCCGCTGGACGAGGAGATCTACAACATCATGGCCATTCCCGATGAGGAGCGCGAGCGCTGTGAGATCTATGTCAACCTGCCACAGGAGACGCTGAAGTTCTACGATAAGCTGTGGACACAGTTGGGCGTCTGACATTCGCGGTTTTTTTCCGCCCCGCGTATAGGCAAGAAATGTATTTAAAGAAAAGCGCTTAATTGGAGGAATTGCTATGATCGAAGTAGGTATGACCTATACCGCTGAAAAGACCGTCACCCCGGATATGACCGCCAAGGCCATCGGTTCCGGCGGGCTGGAGGTGTTCGGCACCCCCTTTATGATGGGACTGATGGAGTACGCCGCTATGCAGTGTGTGCAGCCGGAGCTGCCGGAGGGCAAGGGCACCGTGGGCGTGGAGATCAGTTCCAGTCACCTGGCGCCCACGCCGGTGGGCATGAAGGTCACCGCCACTGCCGAGGTGACGGGTATCTCCGCTAACGGCAAGATGATCACCTTCAAGGTCACGGCCCACGACGCCGATGGCCTGATCGGTGAGGGCATCCATACCCGCGCTGTCATCGACAACGCACGGTTTTTGCAGAAGTGCAGCGACAAGCTGGCACGCGTATAAACCACAAAAAGCCGCCCGTAGGGGCGGCTTTTTTCTTGTCACAGGCAGCTATATTTGGTATAATAAAACGATACTATGACCGGGGGAGGGGAGAGAACGATGCGCGTTTTGGCCACGATCGGGTTTTTCTTCTCTGCCGGTGTCTTCCTGGCGGCATTGCTGCCCTGGAACGGCTGGCAGCTGTATGCCGCCGGGGGCGTTTTGCTGCTGGCGCTTGCGTGGCTGTTTGCTGCACGCAGGCAAAAATATTTTCGCCGGGGGCTGCTGATCCTGCTGCCGCTGGCGGTATCGCTGGCCTATTTTGCCGGGTATGACCACCTGGTGCGCCAGCCGATAGAGGACCGCTGCGGTGCGGCGTCGGACTTTACCGCCACCGTTTGTGATTGGCCGCAGGCTACGGAGCGCGGCGCCAGGGTCACGGTGGAGCTGGAGGGCTATCATCGGGCCAGGGCCGTGCTGTATGGCGAAGCGGAGCTGCTGGCGGCCCGACCGGGTGACACGGTCACGGGCACGGCCCAGTGGCAGTCCGCCGTCCATTTCAACAGTGATGATGTGACCCATTTTAACGCCCGGGGCGTGTATGCGCTGCTGTATGGCCGTGAGGATGTGCGTCTGTCGGCGGGTGATGGGGACGCCCTGCGCTGGCTGCCCCAGCGGGCGGGCAAAGCTTTCCGCGAGAAGGTGGCCGCCATCTGGGATGACCCGCGTGTCAGCGGATTCCTGACAGCGGAGCTTACTGGTGATAAGTCCGCTATGGACGATGGAGACTATCTGGCCATGCAGGAGACGGGCCTGGCGCATCTGTTCGCGGTGTCCGGCCTGCACTGCGCTTTTCTGGTGACGCTGCTGGCGTTGCTGATCTCCCGGCGGCAGAGACTGCTGTGCGCCGTGACCATTCCGCTGCTGCTGTTTTACATGGTGATGGTGGGCATGAGCCCCTCGGTGGTCCGCGCCTGCATCATGCAGATATTCCTGCTGATCGCGCCGCTGTTCCGGCGGGGCAGTGACCCTCTGACCAGCTTGGCTGCCGCACTGCTGTTGATCCTGCTGTGCAATCCCTTTGCCGCGGCCAGCGTCAGCTTGCAGCTGAGCTTTTCCGCTACGCTGGGTATGGTGCTGCTGTCACCCCGGCTGTACAAGCTGCTGACCGGGTGGTATAAGGGCAAATGCCGTCCACTGCGGACCGCGTTGTGCTTCGTCGCGGCGAACCTGTCCGCCACCCTCAGCGCCGTGGTGTTCACTGCCCCACTGACAGCCTGGTATTTCCGCATTTTCGTGCTGGTAGCACCGCTGTCCAGCTTATTGGCGGTGCCTGCGGCGGGATGGAGCTTCATGGCTGCCTTTGTGACGGTGCTGCTGGGCTTTGTGTGGCTGCCGCTGGCCAGCCTGCTGGGTTGGATCTCCTGGGCGCTGGTGCGGTACATCCTGTGGATCGCCAACGGCATGATGTCCTGGCGCTATCACGCGGTGTATTTCACCAATCCCTATCTCATCTACTGGCTGCTGTTTTTGTACGCGGCCTTTATCGGCTGTGCCGCCACGCCGGACGGCAAGCGGAAATACCTGCTGGCATCGGCATTGTCGGTGCTGACGCTGACGGCGGCCATCTGGGTCAACCGTCAGGACTATCAGTACGGCGTGCTGACCGCCCTGACGCTGGATGTGGGACAGGGCGAGAGCGTCATTCTGACTTCCGGCGGTGAGACGGCACTGGTGGACTGCGGCAGCAGCAACAGCTATAAAGACCCCGGCGGTCTGGCTGCCGACACGCTGCACAGCATGGGCGTCCGGGAACTGAGCGCTGTGGTGGTGACCCACTACCACGCCGATCACACCAACGGTTTGTACGAGGTGCTGCGCCGTATCCCGGTGCAGACGATCTACCTGCCGGACATCGAGGATGAGTATGGCGTTCGGGAGCGTCTGGTGTCGCTGGCGGAGGAGAAGGGCGCGCAGGTGACCTATGTGACAAAGGAGACGGCCGATACGCTGGGCGATACCGTTTTGACCATCTATCCGCCGGTGCAGTCCGGCGGCGATCTGAACGAACTGGGCCTGACGGCACTGGCCAGCACCGGAGACTTTGACCTGCTCATTACCGGCGATATGTCCGGCAGCACCGAGAAAAAGCTGGTGGAAACCTATGCCTTGCCGGATATAGAGGTGCTGGTGGTCAGCCACCACGGCTCCCGATATAGCTCAAATATACGCTTTTTGAAGTCGGTGACGCCGGAGGCGGCGGTCATCAGTGTAGGCGACAACAACTATGGCCACCCGTCGGAGGAGACGCTCCAGCGGCTGCTGGCGGTGGGGGCGGATATCTGGCGCACAGACCAGCAGGGTACCATCCGCATCACCGTGAACGGAGGATAACATGGCAAAGGAGAAAAAAGAAAAGACCCCCGGTTATGAGGAATTCCACGACGCGCTGCAAAGCGGCGCCGTGGGGAATGTCTATATATTCCACGGCGAGGAGACGTACCTGATGCAGCAGGCGGTGGCGGAGCTGCAAGCACGGCTTGTGCCGGCGGGCTTTGAGGAGTTCAACTATCACAGGCTTGCAGGCAAGGGCCTGACTATGCAGGAGGTCGTCGAAGCGGCGGAGGCCATGCCTATGATGGCGGAGCGCACCCTGGTCACGGTGGAGGATATGGACTTGTTCAAGTTGGACGAGGCCCAGCGGGGAGCGCTGGTGGCGTTGCTGGAGGACTTCCCGGAGTACTGCACGCTGGTGTTTTTGTACCGGCAGATACCCTATAAGACCGACGCCAAGCTGAAGAAGCTCACCGCCGCCCTGGCGGAGCGCGCCCAGGTGATTGAGTTTGCCCAGCAGGGCCAGCAAAAGCTACAAAAGTGGGTGCGCCGCCGTTTTGCCGCTGCCGGGAAGGATATCGATGCAGGCACGGTAGACCATCTGCTGTTCACCTGCGGCAGCCTGATGACCGGTCTGGTGCCGGAAATCGCCAAAATCGCTGCCTATGCCAGGGGAGCGAAAATCACAGCGGCGGATATCGCCGCTGTGGCGGACCCTGTGCTGGACGCGCGGGTGTTCGACATGACGGACGCAGTGGCGGCTCGTGACTATGACAAGGCGGCAGAGTGCCTTGCAGAACTGCTGCGGATGCAGGAGGAGCCTATCCGCATTCTGGCGGCATTGGGAAAGACGCTGCGGCAGCTGTATACAGCCCGGCTGGCGATCGACGGCGGCAAGGACGTGCTGTGGCTGAAGGATTTGTGGCGTATGAAGTCCGATTACCCAGCTAAAAAACTGATGCAGTCGGCTCGGGGTGTGCGGCGCAGCTGGTGCCGTGAGGCGGTGAAGCGCTGTCAGACACTGGACCACCGTATGAAGAGTGAGCGAAACATGGACAGTGAGGGCGAACTGAAGCTGTTCCTCATGGAATTGGCAGGTGTGAAGTGAAGCCGAGGGTGAAGGAAGTCATCGTGGTGGAGGGGCGGTACGACAGAAATACGCTCCTGCAGGCAGTGGATGCCACTGTGGTGGAGGTGGGCGGCTTCGCCCTGTTCAACGACAGGGAAAAGGCGGCGTATCTCCGCCGTCTGGCGGAGGCGCGGGGCGTGATCCTGCTGACCGACCCGGACGGCGCGGGCTTCGTGCTCCGCAGCCACCTGAAGGGGCTGCTGCCCCCGGACAGAGTAAAGCAGGCGTATGTCCCCGACGTGTACGGCAAGGAGAAGCGCAAGAGAAAGCCGGGGAAGGAGGGCAAGCTGGGCGTGGAAGGTATGACGCCGCAGGTGCTGACGGACGCTCTTCGCCGCGCCGGTGCCACCTTCGAGGGGGAGGACGCACCCCGCCGCTCCGCCGGTATTACGAAGGCGGATCTTCTGGACAAGGGACTGATCGGCCCCGGCTCCGCCGAAAGGCGGGCAACGCTGCAAAGGGAGCTGGGTCTGCCCGCACGGCTGACCGCCAACGGGCTTCTGGAGGCGTTGGATCTCCTGCTGACCCGGGAGGAATTTGACGCCCTGTGAGTTTTTTGCAGGAGGGAGGGCAAACCTCTTGCAATTCCCCTCATGGGCGGTTATAATTAAAAATTGCTTTTGCACAATATTACGACATACAAGGAGTGTGAGAAAGATCATGGCCGAGGAAATCAAGACCCCCGAAACGGAGGAGTCCGGCAAAAACTTCATTATCAATTTCATCGACGAGGACATCGCAGAGGGTGGTCAGTTCCAGGGAATGACCGTTCACACCCGTTTCCCGCCGGAGCCTAACGGCTATCTGCATATTGGACACTGCAAGGCACTGACCATCGACTTCGGCACCGCCGAGCGGTATAACGGCCTGTGCAACCTGCGTATGGATGACACGAACCCCACCAAGGAGGACGAGGAATTCGTGGAGGCCATCAAGCAGGACATCCACTGGCTGGGCTTTGACTGGGGCGACCGCTTCTTTTACGGCAGCGACTACTTTGAGGAGGACTACCGCCAGGCGGTGCTGCTGATCAAAAAGGGGCTGGCCTATGTGTGCCAGCTGACGCCGGAGGAATTCAAAGCCAACCGCGGCGACATCGGCATCCCCGCCGTGTCCCCCTACCGGGATCGCCCGGTGGAGGAGAGCCTCGACCTGTTCGCCCGCATGCGCGCCGGGGAGTTCCCCAACGGCGCCATGACGCTGCGGGCCAAGATCGACCTGGCCAGCGGCAACTTCAATATGCGTGACCCGGTCATCTACCGTATCAACCACATGAGCCACCACCGGCAAGGAAACAAGTGGTGCATCTATCCCATGTATGACTTCGCGCACCCCATTCAGGATGCGCTGGAGGGCATCACCCACAGCCTGTGCTCGCTGGAGTTCGAGGCGCACCGGCCCCTGTACAACTGGGTCATCGAGCACTGTGAGCTGCCTGCCCATCCCCGGCAGATCGAGTTTGCCCGGCTGGGCATCGACCACACGGTCATGTCCAAGCGGAAGCTCCGCAAGCTGGTGGAGGAGAACTATGTTTCCGGCTGGGACGATCCCCGGATGCCCACGCTGTGTGGCCTGCGCCGCCGGGGATACACCGCCGCCGCCATCCGCAGCTTCTGCGAGCGCATCGGCGTGGCCAAGTCCCCCAACACCATTGAGTACGGCTTCCTGGAGCACTGCCTGCGGGAGGACCTGAACGCCCACGCGGAGCGAACCATGGCGGTGCTGCACCCGGTGAAGCTGACGGTGACCAACTATCCCGAGGGCAAGAGCGAGGTATTCACGGTGGAGAACAACCCCACCGACCCGGCGCAGGGCACCCATGAGATCACCTTCTCGCGCCATCTGTGGATCGAGGCGGAGGACTTTATGGAGGTCCCGGTGCCCAAGTACAAGCGACTGACCCCCAACGGTCCGGAGTGCCGCCTGAAGGGCGCGTATCTGGTGCAGTGTACCGGCTGTGTGAAGGACGCGGACGGCAACGTCACCGAGGTGCTGTGCACCTATGATCCGGAGTCCAGCGGCGGTGATCCCGCCGACGGCCGCAAGGTCAAGGGTGCCACGCTCCACTGGGTGGACGCGGAGAACTGCATGGACGCGGAGGTCCGGCTGTACGACAACCTGTTTTCCGATGAGCAGCCCGACGGCCCGGACAAGGACTTCCTGGATTGCCTGAACCCGGAGAGCCTTACGGTGCTCACCGGTTGCAAGGTGGAGCCGGAGATGCGGAAGGTGGCGGAGGCGTTCGACAAGCAGGCCGACCGCACCGGCGTCAACGCACCCACGTTCCAGTTCATGCGTGTGGGCTATTTCTGCCTGGACAACCGCGACAGCTCCGCGGAGCATATGGTGTTCAACCGCAGTGTGTCGCTGAAGGACAGCTTTAAGAAGTGAGAAAAAGCACCCCTCCGGGGGTGCTTTTTTTCATGTGTGATTTAAGCGCCGGACCTCGAAGGAGGTCTCGGCCAGGGTGCTGTCGGCGGTGCCCACCTGAAGGGCTACGGTAAAGATGCCCGAAGCACTGTCGTAGCGCAGACTGACATCGCGGACCCGAAGACCCCGGGGATAGGCGGCGCTGCTGAGCAGCTTGGTGCTGCCCAGGGTGAGCTGGCCGTCGGCATCCACCTGAAAGGCGGCGCCCTCGCCCTCCACGCTGCCCAGGTCCTGAATGAAGATGTGGTCCAGACTGCCGTCCGCGCCGGGGGTCACGGTGCCGCAGAAGCGCAGCTTGTCGCTGATAACGCTGGTAAGGGTGGAGCACAGCTCCTGGGCCTCGGACAGCTGCATGGAGCTGTTGTAGGTGCGGCCGGCGAAGCGGACGCCCACGGTCAGCAGGGCGCTGACGAGCAGGACGATGAGAACGGCGCACAGCAGTTCCGTCAGGGTGAAGCCGCGGCGGTCACGAAGCTTGTTCATGGCGCGACCTCCTCATAGTAGAGGCAGCCGTTGTCCTCATAGACCTGCACGGTGGTGCGGCCGCTGCGGGTGCCGCCGCCGGAGGCGGTCAGGGCGGCGGTGCCGTTCGACACCGCGCTGCTGTAGTGGAAGGAGATGTCGGCGGAACGGACCTTAGCGTTGATCTTGGCGGCGGAAACGGCGGCGGTGGTCAGAAACACGAAGGTCAGTACGATGATCAGGATGGAGACCAGCGTCTCTACCAGCGTTTCGCCGCGGGTGCTGTTCAGCTTTCTGATACGACCGCCTCCTTTTCGATGGTGGCGTTGTCCGGCGACCAGGAGATCGTTGTTGTGGTCGTGGTGACATCGCGGACCCAGAGACCGCCGCCGCTGACGGTGCTGACAGTGGGGTCGGCCTTGTTTTCGCGGAGCGTCAGCACCAGGCGGCAGTCACTGTCGCCGCCGTCGGCCAGGTGCAGGACGATGGTGATGTCGTAATTGGGCGCCATGGTAAAGACGGCGGAGACATCGTCCAGCCCGTCCACGGATAGGGTGATGGTGTCGGTAAAGCTTTTGCCGCTGTCCCTGTCCACGGCGGCCTTGCCGGCCTTGAGCCATGCGGCCGTAAACCCGGTGGGCGAGGTCGTTTCGCGGCTCGTTTCGGTGGAGGTGTCATTGGTATAGGTGGTCTTCACCGTCTCCTGGACAAAGGAGGCGTTCTGGATATCATCACGCAGCAGACGGGCCGCGGAGCTGACCGTCAGATACGCCTGCCGGGCAGCCCGGTCATTCTCCAGACGGCGGGCCGAGGAGGTGGCGGCGGTGAGGATCACCGCACTGACCATACTGGCCGCCAGCAGCAGAAGGAGGGCCATCATCAGCGTGGCGCCCTGTTGGTTTTTCAGTTTGTGCACGGGAGGGCCTCCTTTCTGCGGTGGGTCATGGAAGGGTGTCCGGTGACGGCTCGGGCGTGGGATCGGTGCCGGAGCTGCTGTCCGGGGCGGATGGATCGTCGGAGGGCGTGCCCTCAGGGTCCTTGCTGCCGGAAGCGGGGATATCGGCGTCCGGGACGGTGGGGGCACCGCCGCTGTCCGTCGTTTTGGGCACGGCGGTGAAGGCCGTGTCGGCATACAGCGGCTGGGTGATGTCCGGCGTCCAGCTGATACCGGCCTCGGGGATGTTGTGGTCCGCCAGCAGCTGTCTGAGGGCCTCCACCGAGGGGGCGGAGCCGTAGGGGACAGACAGGGGGAGCGCCTGCCCATCCACCCGGAGGGTGGCGGTCACCCGGGTGTCCTCCTCCGTCAGCGTGTAGGGGATGGAGAGGGTGAAGGTGTGGTTTTCGGCGTCCGTCAATGTGACGGTGAGGGTGATCTGGCCTTGGCTGCGCCCCTTGACCGTCAGGGGACGGTAGGTGAAGGCGCTGGTGGTGTCCTTTGCCGGTGTGCCCACGGTGACGCGGAAGTCGTCGTTCTCGGCGCGGAACACGTCGGGATGGAGGACGGAGGTGTCCTCGTCGTTGGAGACGGGCATGGGCCGGAGGACGTACTCCGTGGCGTCGGCGCCGCCTTTGACGGTGACGCCGGAGACGGAGAGACCGTCAAAGGTGGCGGCGCTGCCCCGGCTGTACAGGTACAGCTTGGCACCGGCGTAGGCGGGGCGGTCGGTGTACGGCGCGCCGGAGGGCACGTCGTCCGTGAAGGCCGTGCCGTCCCGATCCATGACGCCCTGCCAGTAGACTGAGGGTTCGCCGGAGGTGTTGGCGATTCCCAGCACGCCCTGCATGCGGACGGGGATAATGAGGGGCAGCTGGCTGGTGAAGGTCTCGCCGCCGGGGGTAGTGTAGGCGGCGGTGATCAGGGTGCGGTCCTCACCCTCGCTGGCGGCGGTGAGGGTGACAGATGCCGTACGGTCGGCCTTGGTAACGGGAACAGAGGCCGTGAGGACACTGTTGCCGTGCTGGGGCGTGACTGTCCATTTGACATCCAGTGCGCTGCCGCGGCTGTCGCGGGCGGTGAGCGTTAAATTACAGGTGTCACCGACAAAGAAGTCATCGCCGGGCAGGCCGTCCACGGAGATGTCCAGCGTGGAGGTGACGCTCACCAGCAGTCGGGCGGTATAGCCGTCCAGCGTGGCGAAGACCTCGGTGGAGCCGACCTTCAGGCCGGTGAGGGTCACGGTGTAGCTGTGCCTGACGTCTGCCGGGGGCGTCTGTGCCTGCGGTGCGGAGATGTCCACGATGCCCTTGCGGGAGCAGGTGATGACGGGGACGGCGTCAGCGTCGGTGTCCTGGGTGAAGTGCAGCGACAGTGTGACGCTGGGGGTGGTGATACGGTCCAGCGAAAGGACGCCGCTGCTCCAGTACAGGCCGCGGGAGGGCCATTCGCCGTAGTGCAGGCAGGCGGTGCCCTGGGTCAATACGGTGGGGAAGGGGTAGTCCTGTCCGAGGAGGGCTGCCGCGCTGCCGGGGAAGCTGTATTTGCCGTGGGCCGACTGGCCGTTTTCCTCCGTGGTGACCCAGTGGAAGCTGCCATCGTCGCTGCCGCCGTTCAGCAGCGCGGTGAAGCTCTTTCCGTCGATGTCCGCACGGCCGGACATCTGCTCGTAGCTCAGGGCCCTCAGACCGTTGATGGTGTAGGGGCTGCTGCCGGTGTTCCAGGTGTACTTGGACAGATAGCCCAGATCGCCACGGAGCATATCCATCCGCGCGGTATCGGTGCTCAGCAGGGTGGACAGGGAGTAGTAGGTGTACTGTCCATTGGACTGGGTAGACTTGCCGTAGAAGGTGGGGAGGTTGTCGAAGGAGATCGCGGCGCTGCTGTCCAGGTAGTAGCAGTTGTTGATGGTCAGCCGGGCAGTGCCGCCGCTCACACCGGCGCGGTCGGCGATGCTGCCGATGAGGGAGATGCCGGTGATGGTGCCCTCCATGGCAGGGAAGGTCACGTAGGTGTAGCAGTTGTTGTAGGTGGGCTGGCCGTCCTTGCTGCCGGAGAAGTTGGAGAAGGTGGCGGAGAAGCCGCTGCCGCCGATGCCGCCGATGTACACGTAGGTGTCCGGGCCGGCCTCTGCGCCGCCCTGGGTCATTTTGACGGATTTAGGCGTCGTCTCATAGCGATCCACGAAGATGGTGTTGGTGCTGTCGTCGGTAGGGATGCGCTCGTTCAGCAGATCGTTGGCGACGGTGATGCTGCCGCCGGTGTAGCAGTCCGACACATCATAGCGGACGCCGCCCACCAGGCCGCCCACGCGGACATAGTTGCCCCACTGGGCCTTGTTCATGGCGCCTTCACTGGCGTAGCGGTGGGTACAGTTGATATTCAGCTTGACCACGGCGGAGCACCTGTTCAGATTGGCGCTGGATACGCCCACCAGCCCGCCGATGGCGGCTTCGCCCAAGAACTGTCGGTTTTTGCTGTTGTCGGTCACGGTGTAGCCGGCGATAGCGCAGTTGCTGATGGTGCTGACCTTCGTCTTGTCCTTCAGGTTTTCATCATAGTCGTAGGCAATGCCTACCAGACCGCCCAGGGCGTAGGAGGTGGCGTAATTCTCCGGCCCGGTGGCACCGGAGGCGGGGGTGGCGTCGGTCTTGCGCTGGATAACGGCGTCGTTGTCGCTGTAGAGCACGATGTTTTTGATCTCCGCGCCGGCGGTGGTACCGAACAGACCCACGTTGTAGCAATGGGAGGTGATGTTCACATTCTTGATGTAGTAGTTGCCGCCGTCGTAGATACCGCCGAACCAGTTGTACAGCGTCAGATCATAGGTTTCATTGCCCCTGTCGTTCAACTGGCCGTTGTTCACCGCACCGGCAATGGGGTGGAAGTCATAGTTTGCGGCCGTGCCGTCGGCGGCGGTGCCGTGTCCTGCACCGTTGAGGTCGTGGGTCTGCTGCCAGGTGAGGATAGGACGGGGGCCGCCGGTGCTGTCGCCGGCCAGCGCCATCGCCTTTGTCTGCAGCGCATTGCCGCGGCGGTTGGTGTATTGCAGATAGGGATAATACTTGTAGTCACTATTACTGCCTGTGACATCGCGCGTCGTGCTGCCCTGACCGTTGATGTAGCTCCAGTTGATGTATTGCAGCTGCTCTATGGAGCGTACCTGGTAAGGCTTGGAGGCCGTTCCCGGCGCATTGCTGGAGGACAGGGCGAAGGCATCGGCAAAGAAGGGGCTGACGGTGTAGGTCAGCGCGGCGTCCTCGTGGGTCAGCGTCCAGGCATCGTTGGCCTGGGTGCCGCTGGTCAGGTGCAGACCGTTATCGGAGGTCTTGTAGGTGACGAAATTGAATTCCGGCATCTGCCGGTGCAGGTCATCGGCCGCCGCGGTATAGAGAGTGCCGGTCACGGTGATGCCGGTGGAGAGCACAGGCTCGGTGGTGCTGCCGGCGGACCAATAGTAACCGTAGCCGTAAGCGGTAACGGTGCCGCCGTCGTCATGGGAGACACAGAGACTGCTGTTGGCCTTGTATTCGCCGTCCTGGACACCGATCGAGGAGAAATAGTAGCCGCTGCCGGTGGGCTTGGACTCATATTCCCAGTACAGCAGGCCCAGAACGCCCATATCGGCAGGTGTCACCCAGTCGCCGTAATGGACGCGGCTGCCGTCGTGGCCGGCGACGATGCCGGGATAGGGGTAGGCCTTGCCGGCGGAGTCCAGGGTCTTATCGTGCTGGAAGGTATTGGCGGCGGAGACGGCGCCAAAGCCGCCCAGCCGGGTGGCCATGCCGCGCAGAGCCGGCTCGTTCACCGGGGCTGCGCCGGATCTGTCCGTGTACTGGTATAGGTGAACGCTGTCTACAAAGCGGTATGTGCCGCCGTTGAGGTAGCAGCAGCCGGATACGCCGCCGGCAGTGGGGGCAAAGCCGTGAATATCCGCATTGGGTGAAGTCATGGCTGTGGCGCAGTAGCTGGCGCGGAGGGAGCCGGTGTTGCTGCCGGCAAAGCCGCCCAGCGTCACGCCGCCGCCGTTGATCGTGCCGATCTCAATGTCGGCCATGGCGTAGCACTGCTGGACGACGCCGCTGTTGCCGCCCGCGAAGCCGCCGGCGCAGAGCGTGGCGTACAGGCTATTGGCGAAAAGGCTCGGCGCGCTGACGCCGGAGGCGCGGACTGTACCGCTGTTGCGTCCCACCAGGCCGCCCAGATACAGGATACTGCCGTGACGGGCGTCGCCGTTCATGGAGAAGCCCGCGGCGGCGCAGTTGTAGACCGTGCCCTCGTTGCAGCCGGTCAGGGCGCCGATGCAGGCGGTTTGCAGAGAGAGCTGACCTTCCAGAGAAACGGTACGATCCTTATTGGCGGTGAGCAGTATGATATTGCGCAGGGTGCCCCGGTTCAGACCGAACATACCGGCATAGCTGGTGCCGTTGGTGTTGACGGTGCCGGTAAAGGAGGGCGCTGCGATGGTATAGCCGCCGCCGTCGTAGGTGTGGATGAAAGGCTTGCCGTCCGCGGCACCGATAGGCGGCTGCGTGTGCACCGTGAGACGGGCGTAGCTGTTGTAGTCGATGGGGCGCTCCTGCTGGAAGACGGCTGTCTTGTCCAGCAGGGTACGGTAGGTGTCGTAATACAGGCTCAGGTCGTGCAGATGACGGGCCGTGCGGATGCCAACCTCCGCCGGGGCGCTGGGCAGGGCGGCGCTCTGGATCACGCGGCAGGCGAAGTGGGGATTGAAAAAGTAGGAGATGTCATCCACCGTCACCTGACGGTAGAAGGCGGGGGACACCTCACTGGTATAGACCAGCGCATCGGGCAGGCGTACCAGCCAGTAGCCGCCGCCGATATCCTCAGTGTGCCAAAGCGTGTAAGTGTTTTCTATACCGCCCAGGGGATAGGCGACGGTGATGGCGTCCGTAGGCTGGGTGCGGTAGACCATGCCGTAGCCGTCGTCCACGACGGTGCCGCCGGAACGGAGGGTGGAGCGGTTGGCACCCAGGAAGCCGTAGGTGCCGTCGCTGTATTTTTCATAGTAGGCCAGTGCGCCGGACTCGAAATCCGCCTGCCAGTCGCCGTAGTGGGGCAGACCGGTGAGCCGGGGGTAGGAGTAGGTGCTCAGGCCCATGTTGTCCATGAGGTTGTAGGCCACGGTGTCGCTTGTCTCCGCGGTAAAGGCGGTGCCCAGGACCTTTACGCCCTCTGCGCGGTTCTGGCCGCTCCATTCGGCGTAATTGACGAAGCTGGTGCCGGACAGATCGTTCCGGCTGGGGAACAGGTAATAGACAGCGTCTATGTCGGCGGGAGCCGTGCCGGCAGCGGGGGGCTTGACGGTGGAGTAGGTCAGCTTCATGTCGGTGCCCAGGCGGACGCAGGCACTGTAACAGGCCTTGAGGCTGTCGCCGCCGGAGAGCTCGCCGCCGGAGAGACCGGCGGTGGTGCCGGCGCTCTGGAAGCCGGCGGCGTAGCAGTTGGACAGGGCGATATTGGCGGTGCTGTTGCAGGCGCCTATCAGGCCGCCGGCGACGCCGTTATTGGCGGCGGCGTACAGGTAGCAGTCCGCGTAGGAATGGTCCACAGTCAGAGCAGCACTGTCCGTATTGCCCACCAGGCCGCCGGCATAGCGGACGCCCTGAATCACGGTAGCCGCGAAGCTGCGGCGGATGGTCAGCGTGCCGTCGCAGCGGCCTGCCAGACCGCCCGCCGTGCTGCCGCGGAGCCAGATGTCCTGTTCGGTCTTGGTGCTGAGTTTGTCGCGGGTGGGACTGAGATACACCTGACAGTCGAGGATCTCGGTCTTGCCGCTGAGACGGCCGGCCAGGCCGCCGGCATTGCCGGAGGCGGTGATGTCGGCACCGCAAAGGCGCAGGTTTTTCAGCGTGCCGGAGAAGGCGGCAAAAAGACCGCCGTCGCCGGTGGTGTTCACGGTCAGACCGTAGATGACCGGGTGGTAGACCTGGCCATTCACGGTGGCCTTGCTCTCGCAGTAGGTCAGGCGGCTGTTGGTGATGGGCGTGAACGTGCGGGAGCCGTACAGGCGGTCCCAGCCGTCGTCGGCGTTTTCGTTGACAAATTGGATATCCTGCTCCTGCACGGCGCGAGTGATGCTGTCGGGCAAGCGGGAGGCCGTGTCCAGATTTTGCAGGTGGCGGGCGTAGGTAACGACGGCGGTGTCGCCGCCGCGAACCTCGGCAAACAGACTGTTGGCGGTCAGCGTGCCGGAGGCGGAGTCCACCAGACGGTTCTCACACGTCACCTCCACGGTGATGGTCAGGTCCGCGCCGGGGGTCAGATTTTTGTTTTTGAAGCGGGCCTGCTGGCCGAAGCGCATACCGTCCGTGAGAGAGTCCAGGACCATGGTGGCGGTGTAGGTGAGATAGTCGGTCTTGACCTCGCTGCCGGTCAGCTCGATGCGGGAGGTGCTGTGGACGCCGTCGGAGACGGTCACATAGAAGTGCAGCGGCTCCATAGGTGTGTCGCAGGTGACGCGCAGAAGAAGCTGCTCTTTGTTGATGATCTCCATATGGGGCGTCAGCTTGCCGGTGATCTCGGACTGCACACTGTCGCCGCCATAATAGCCCACGGTGGCGCCGGCGCTCAGCCGGCCATCACGGAACCGCAGGGGATTGAAGCTGTCAAAGTCGTAGGTCAGGGGTTTTTCACTGTAAAACACGGCGTAGACGCTGCCGCTGGCGGGGTCGAGCTCGATCACCCAATGGTTGTCCCACAGCTGGCGGTCCACCTGGTCCTCCGGGAGGATGGCCGCGGCGGCGGAGCCTTCGCCGGTCTTGGCGGCGGAGGTCACATAGTGCAGGGAGGTTTTTCTCTCGGCGGCGTCCAGCGGCGTGTTGTTCAGGGGCTGCAGATCCTCCGCATAGCAGTCGGAAATGCGGCCATTGGCCAGCAGCTCGGACAACTTGTTCTGGGCCGCGTGGTAGACGATCTCCGCCTTGGCGTCCAGTTCTGTCTGGCGCAGGTCGCGCTGATGGCGGGTGATGGGGATCATGGCCAGGCCCATCAGCACGATCAGGATGGCGACCGCGATGAGGACTTCGGACAGCGTAAAGCCGGAATTATTCTGTTTTGAGAGCTTTTTTTGCATAACACAATCGATACGCTGCCCCGCAAAGGGACGCGGGCGGAAAAATGGTGGGGACGCAGTCAGGGCATCAGCTCGAAAAAGATGAGGTGAAGCACGGTTTTGTACTGTGCTTTGTCGGCATCATACTGTACGTCCACGTTGGAGAGGAAGTTGACATTGGCGCTGGCGCTCAGCGCGTCGATGATCTGGCGGGACTGAGCGTAGGAAGCGGTCTGGTAGGTCAGCGTCACGGGGCGCAGCACAAGATAGCCCTCCTGGGTGGTACCCTCGGTGCAGTCCACCTCGTATTGCAGGGTGGCGGCCATGAGCTTGTCCAGCTCGGTCATCAGGGCCTGGTCGTTGTCGTACTGGGGAAGGGCACGCTCCTGGCCGGAGGCCTTGATGGCGGCAATGGCCTGCTGCATCTGCTCCAGCTGGGCCAGACGGACACGGTCGGTGTCCAGCTCGGCCTGCTCGATGTCGGTGTTGGTGCGGAAGGAGGTTATCTGGCGGTCGATAGGCTCCAGAAACAGCTTGCAGTAGCCCAGGACCAGCACCAGCACCACCAGGATCAGCAGCAGGGTCTTTTCTCGCTTGGTAAGCTCGCGGTTCATTGAGACACCTCCTCCGGCTGGCGCAGTTCGATGCGGACGGTGAAATCCATGATGGTGGCGGCCTTGCCCTCCTCCGTGGAGGCAACGCTGAGGGAGACGCTGTCCACGATGGGGGAGAGGCGCAGGCGGGCGAACATGGCGGAGATCTGGTCCAGGGTCATGCCGGACATATCCACGTTCATGGTGTTTTGGGTGATCTGGAGCGCCGTGAGGGAGCCGTGGCTGAGCATCTCCTGCTCCAGCAGGTCCAGGGCCGCCTGACGGTCCACGGCGGCGGGGATGTCCTCGCTGCCGGCGGCGGTCATCCAGTCCATGGAGTAGGTGCGGTATTCCAGCAGGACGCGGTCGTAGTCGGCCAGAGCCTCCTGGGCGCTCACATACTGGGTGTGGACGCGGTCGTAGGCGGCCTGGGCCTTGTCCAGACGGCGGTACTGCTGGAGCACGCCGAAGTTGACCACAACGGTTACCAGCGCCGCAATGGCCAGAATACCGATGAGCAGGGTCCGGCGGTCACGCTGGCGGTCCTCCTGCAGGTTCAGGTTGATGCCGGTCTTCTGGGGGCACTTTATCATTTTTCGCGCGGGCGCGGCAGTGCGCGTATCCACGGTGATACCGTTCTTTTCCGCGATCATTGCAGACCTCCTCTCAGTCCCTCGTCCACGCCGCCGATGGCGCGGAGATACATCCACGGCTCATCCAGGGCCACATCGTCGCCCAGCAGCTCCTGGGCGGTGTGCAGGTGCAGGTGAGTGGTCTCGGCCAGCGCCTGACGCAGGGGGATGATATTGCAGCCGCCGCTGCACAGGCACAGGTCGGCGAGCTCCTGCTGCCGGTTGTTGTAGTTGAAGAAGTTGACAGCCTTCATCACCTCCACGGCGATGCGGGCGTAAAACGATTGGGCATAGTCGGAGGAGAGCACGTCGTTGTAGTTTTGCAGCACATAGCTGTGGGCCACATGGATATCCACGCCGCAGTGCTCCGCTACCAGCTGCTCCAGACGGTTCAGGCCCAGGTCGATCTCCCGGCGGCTTTCGAAGAAGGCGCCGCGGTAGATGTAGAGATAGGCGGCGGTGTAGCCTAGGTTGACGATGCACATATCCCGCTGGGGCAGGCCGGTGCGGCGGTAGTAGGCCGCCAGCACGCCGGCGTAGGCGCACTCGCTGGGGGTGAGGACCTGCAGCTTGAAGCCGGCGCGGCGCATCATGGCGCGGTAGCGCTCCGCCGTCTCCTTGAGCATGGCGCAGGCCAGCAGCGTCATCTCGGTGGGATAGCCGTCCTGGTCGCGGAGAATGTCGCGCATGGAGTAATCAAAGTAGTACTTGCTTTTCTCGTCCGTAAGGAAGTCGCGGAACTCGTAGGGCAGGTTGTAGCGCAGCTGCTGCTCCGTCATGGCGGGCATGGTCAGCTCGCGGGTAAAGACCTCGGTGGAGGGCAGGACCACGGCGGCGTTGGTCAGGGGAATGCCGTTGTCCCGGGCGGCCTGGCGGAGGAAGTCCGCCATGGCGTCCATGGACAAGATCCTGCCGTCAGCCACCATGTTGTCCGGCAGGGGGGCCATGGCGGCCTTTTTCAGCGTACTGCCGGCGAAGTAGGCCAGCTTGACGCTACTGCCGCCGATATCAATGCCAACGATTTTTTTCATAAGGGGATCCTCGCTTTCCGATACCATCGATCGACAAGGGCAAAACTGCTCCGCACCTGCCGGCGATGTATTTTCGAATGATTTTTAGTTTTTGAGATGCAGGCGGGCGGAGTCGGCATATTCTCGCCGATGCTGCCGAGCGACGTTCCTTTGGAGCGAGGCTGACGCCCGCCAAGGCGAAAAGGGCAAAAAGCAACGGAAAGACACGTTGGCAGGCGTGTTTGCCCTTGTCGATCGATGGTAAGCGTTACAGCAATGACAGGTACCAGTCGATAAGGTTCTGGCCGAACAGGGCGGCGCACCAGGCGGCCAGCGCGATGCCGGGGCCCCAGGGAAGGCCCTGCTGTCCGCGCTTGGCGCGGACAAGGCCCCATAGGATGCCGACGACGCAGGCCAGCAGCAGGCACAGCAGATTTTTCTGCCAGCCCAGAAACAGCCCTGTGAGAAACAGCAGCTTGATATCGCCGCCGCCCATGGCGTCGCGGCGGAGCAGCTTCTCCATCAGCAGCGCCAGCAGCAGGACGCCGCCGCCCACGGCGACGCCGCCGATGAGGCCGTCCAGCGCCCGTTTGCCCGGGTCCGGGACAAAAAACAGAGTGACGATAAAAAGCACAACGCCGACCACGATAAAGCGGTCGGGGATGATGTACCCCTCCAGGTCCGCGAAGGCGCAGGCCAGCAGCAGGCAGGCCACGGCCCAGGCTTCGAGGGTCCGGAGGGAGATATCATAGCGCAGCAGCAGCGACACGAACACCAGCGCGGCCACCGCTTCACCCACCGCGTGGCGGGGGGAGAGCTTCGCGCCGCAGTAACGGCAGCGGCCATGGCTGAACACATAGCTGAACACCGGCACCAGGTCGCGGGGCGCCAGCACATGGCCGCAGACGTCGCAGTGGGAGCGGCCCCGGAGGACGCTCTCGCCATGGACGATGCGCCAGGCGGCGCAGTTGAGAAAGCTGCCCATGCAGGCGCCCAGCAGGGCGGCGATGAAGCAGCTGTATATGGTGATGGCGGGGGCAGTGTACAGCATGGGAACAGGCTCCTTTGTGTCGTTGCGGGTGTCCCCGCCCCGGCACAGCCGGGGCGGGGGATCATTTAGCTGTTTTCTTGACCCAGAGTCCAAGTGTAGGTCTTGGAACCGTTTGCATCAGTCAGCTTGGTAGCTGCGTACTCAATTTTGCCATTAGTGTACGTGAGCTTTGTATCAGCGTAATTGAAAGTGAATTCAGTTGTGCCGTTGTTGTCAGGACCGGCAAGGAACTTATCCTTGTCAGCGGGAATGGTCTTGTTCTCAGTCAGGATACCGACCTGCCACTCGGCGTACAGAGCGCGGATATTGGCGACGTCAGCGGCCTCCTTGGATTTGGTCAGAGCGCCGTTGAATACGGGAATGGCGATAGCCACCAGAACAGCGATGATGGCGACAACGATCAGCATCTCCATCAGGGTGAAGCCCTTTTTGTTATTGAGTTTTTTCAGCATGGGTAGTTTCTCCTTTTCTGTTTGTAGTTCTATATCGTCCCGCGGCGTTGCGCGCGGAAATGATACCTTGGTTATATGCCGCCGTACAGGGTGAACATGGGCAGGTAGACCGCCAGCAGCAGTATGACCACCAGCACGGCCAGGGCAATGGTGATGGCCGGCTCCAGCACGGCCAGCAGCCGGGCGGTGGTGACGGACACCTCGTTGTCGTAGTAGCCGCCGATCACGTCCAGCGTCTCCTCCAGTGCGCCGGAGCGCTCGCCTACGCCCACCATCTCAGTGAGCATGGCGGGGAAGCATTCGATGCCGGCCATGCTCTCAGCCATGGGACGGCCGCGCTCCACGTCCTGCCGGACCTGGCGGACCGCCAGGGAGAAGGTGTAGTTGCTCACGACGTTGGCGGTGACCTCCAGCGCCCGGGGCAGCGGCAGACCTGCCGCCAGCAGGGTGGCCATGCTGTGGGCGAACTGGGCGGCGGCGTTCATGGAGTGTATGCGGCGCAGCGGGGCGCGCGTCAGGCTCCAGGCGGCCAGCGCGGCGCGGCCGCGCTCCGTGCGGCGGAAGGTCAGGTAGGCGATGACCAGCAGGGCCAGAACGCCCAGCACCAGCCACCACCACTTGGTGAAGAAGGCGCTGACGGCCATCAGGGCTCTGGTGACGCCGGGAAGGCTGCCGGAGCCCAGGTCCGTGAAGGCGTCCGTGAACGCGGGGACCGCCACGGCGATGATGATGACAAAGACGACGATGGCCACGATGATGACCATCACGGGGTACGTCAGGGTGCTGACGATCTTGGCCTTGGTCTTGGCGGAACGGTCGTAGTAGGCATGCAGACGCTGGAAGCAGCTCTCCAGCGTGCCGGACTGCTCGCCGGCGCGCAGCGTCTCGGTAAAGGTTTTGGGCAGGTAGGGGGCGTTGTTCTCGAAGCTCTGGGCAAGGGAGTAGCCGGCGCCCACCTCCTCGGAGACCTTATCCAGCATTCGGCGGAGGTATTTGTTCTTCGTCTGGGCGGCTACCATGGACACGCAGCGCTCCACCGACAGCCCGGAGGCCAGAATGATAGCGAATTGGGAGCACAGGAGCGCCAGCTCTTTCTCCTTGACCCGGAAGGCCACGGGGCGGGAGAGCACGCTCTCCTTCTTCTCGGGAACGGCCTCCAGCTTCGTGATGATGGCAACGCTCTCGCGGAGCTTGTCCGCCGCCTCAAATTCATCGTAGGCGCGGAGCACACCGGAGACTTTCGCGCCGCCGGCGGTCTGGCCTTTATAACGGAATGTGGTCATGGGCGCGGGGCGCTCCTTTCTGTGAAATCAGGTCTCGGCGGCGGTGTTGATGACGCGGGCGGCCTCCGCCGCGGAGGTGACGCCGGCAAGCACCAGCTCGCGGCAGCTTTCCCGCAGGGTGGTGAAGCCGTCCTGCCGGGCGGCGGCCAGCAGTTCGTCGCCGTCGGCGCCGTGGCTGATGCGCCGGCGGAGGCGGCTGTTGAGCAGCAGTATCTCGAACACGGCGCGGCGGCCGATGTAGCCGGAATGGCGGCACTCGGGGCAGCCGGCGCCCTTGTAGAAGGTGACGTCGCTGTCCTCGGGCAGGCCGAGAAGAAGCAGCTCCTCGGCAGAGGGACGGTAAGCCGTTTTGCAGTGGGGACAGAGCTTGCGGACCAGACGCTGGCTGACCACGCCCCGCAGGGCGCTGGACACCAACCAGGGCTCCACGCCGATGTCCTCCAGACGGTGGACGGCGGAGACGGCGTCGTTGGTGTGCAGGGTAGAGAAGACCAGGTGGCCGGTGATGGCTGCCCGCATGGCGATGGAGGCCGTCTCACCGTCGCGTATCTCGCCCACGGCGATGATGTCCGGGTCCTGACGCAGGATCGCGCGCAGGCCGCTGGCAAAGGTCATGCCGGTCTTTTCGTTGATCTGACACTGGTTCACGCCGGGAAGGTGGTACTCCACCGGATCCTCCAGCGTGACGATGTTCAGCGCGTCGCTGGACAGGTCGCGGAGCATATTGGATATGGTGGTGGACTTGCCGGAGCCGGTGGGGCCCACCAGCAGCACCACGCCGCTGGTGTTTTTCAGCAGGGCGTTGTAGTTGTCCAGGTCGCGGCCCTCCAGCCCGAGGACGGACTTGTCCAGCACCTGGGCGGACTTGTCCAGCAGGCGAAGGACGATCTTCTCACCGTAAACGGTGGGCATGGAGGCGATACGCAGGTCAAGGCTGTGGCCCCGGACGGAGAACATGGCGTGGCCGTCCTGGGGCACCTTGTGCTCGGCAATATTCATGCCGCCCATGATCTTCAGGCGGGAGATGACGGTGTTCTGCAGATCGGCGGGCACAGTGAGCACACGCTGCAGCAGGCCGTCAATACGCATACGCACCAGCATTTCACCCTCCTGGGGCTCCAGATGGATGTCGCTGGCGCGCTCGGTGAAGGCGCGCTCGATCAGGGAGTTGACAAAGCGGATGGTGGGGGCGGAGGCCTCCGGGTCGGCGGTGTCCCGGGCCATCTGGGCGGGGATGATGTCCTCGCCGGCACCGGCCTCGCGTTTCATCTCCTCGATGACGCGGGCGGTGCCCTCGCTGCCATACAGGCGCTCGATGGCCTGCTCCACCGCCTTGCGGGTGGCGATCATGGGGATGATGCGTTTGCGGGAGGCGGTCTTGACCTCGTCCTGGGCCACAAAGTCCAGGGGGTCGTGCATGGCCAGGTACAGGCGGTCCTGCACCAGCTTTACCGGGACCACGAGAAACTTTTTGGCCAGGTTCCGGGGGACGTATTTGGCCAGCTCCACGGGAATGGACACGGCGGTCAGGTCCACGAAGTCCACGCCCAGCTGCACACGCAGCGCGTCAATGAGCTGCGCTTCGGAGATAACCCCCTGCCGGATGAGAACATCGCCCAGACGCTGGCCGTCCTCGCGGGGCAGGGCCAGGGCCTGTTCCAGCTGCTCGCCGGTGATGATACCGGAGGAGACCAAAAGATCGCCCAGTCGCATATATGCCACGGAATACACCTCCAAACGGTAAAAAGCAAAAAAATTAAGTAGGGGCAAAAACGCGGGACGCAGTCTGCGCCTCGCGGTAGTGTTTTCAACCCCTACAATACCCTACTGTATGTAGTGAAAATTACTATACCGCATTTTCGCCGTAAAGTCAATTCCTTTTTCGACATTAAATCGGCAAAAAATGGATGGTTGATGCGTGAAAATCATGCGCTCATATGACAAATTTCAGAAGAACCTGCAACAAATCCGATCGTGTGATAAGAAGCTGTTAACAAGCATGGTTCAGAAAAGCCAACCCTTTTTACGGCGGGGCGGTGGCGGCGGGTCCCGGCGGAAGGGTTTATCCACCAGAATGATGTCATCGCCGAACTTCTGGACGCACTCCCAGGGGATGTAGTAATCCTCGCCCCGGCCGAACAGCCCGAAGAACCGGCAGGGACCGAAGACGATCAGCGCCTTGACGGAGCCCTCCGGCACCGTGACCTCCACGTCGCCCACACAGCCAAGGCGGCAGCCGTCGCACAGGTTAATGACCTCTTTGCGCCGCAGCAGCGAAAATTTGCACAGCATCGGCGTCACCTCCTGCCGTCAGGATATGCGCGGCGGAGGCTGTCCCATACCGTCGGATCTTAGGGCTTTTCGCCGGGGAGAATAACCGCCGCACCGGCGGGAAATACTGCCACTATCACGAAAGAGGCAGGTGGCGTCATGCGGGGCAGAGTGGAGATCAGCGGCATCAACACAGCGAAGCTGCCTGTGCTGAAAAACGATGAGATGACGGCGCTGCTGCGCCGCGCCCACGCAGGTGATACAGCGGCGCGGGAGCAGCTGATCTGCGGCAATCTGCGGCTGGTGCTGTCGGTGCTGCAGCGGTTCGCGGGGCGGGGCGAGAGCGCCGACGACCTGTTCCAGGTGGGGTGCATCGGTTTGATGAAGGCCATCGACAACTTTGATGTGGAGCAGCCGGTGCGGTTCTCGACTTACGGCGTGCCCATGATCGTGGGGGAGATACGCCGCTATCTGCGGGACAACAGCGCCCTGCGGATCAGCCGCAGTATGCGGGACACGGCCTACAAGATCCTGCGGGCCCGTGAGGCGCTGCTGGTGGAGACGCAGCGGGAGCCCACGGTGGAGCAGCTGGCGCGGTATCTGGACATTCCGCGGGAGGACGTGGTGTTTGCCATGGACGCGTTCAGCGATCCGGTGAGTTTGTACGAGCCGCTGTATGCCGACAGCGGGGACACGGTGTGCGTCATGGACCAGGTGCGGGACGAGAAGAACACCGACGAGAGCTGGCTGGACCGCATCGCGCTGAAGGACGCCATAGCCCGGTTGGACCCGCGGCAGCGGAGCATACTGGCGCTGCGGTTCTGCCAGGGGAAGACGCAGATGGAGGTCAGCAGCGAGATCGGCATCTCACAGGCGCAGGTGTCACGACTGGAAAAGACAGCACTGAGCAGCATCAGGAAGAATATGTGAGTATCCCCCGGCTTCGCCGGGGGATACTTGCGTCTTTTGAAAAACGCCCTCTTTTCTTTTGGAAAAGTTTGGTGTATACTATATACTGAATGAGTATTTGCACCGGAGGTACTGACTATGTTTGATAATCGACGGGAGATCATGCAGGACGTGTTTCTGACGTATCTGCCCGCACAACGCTTCAAAACCAGCCGCATGACCGTGCAGCTGATCGCGCCTTTGCAGAGGGAGACAGCGGCGGCCAACGCGCTGCTGCCCGCCGTGCTGCGGCGGGGCACCGTCCGCTGCCCGGATATGGAGAGCCTGTCCGCCGCGCTGGATACGCTGTACGGCGCCAATATCGACTATACCGTCCGCAAAAAGGGTGAGCGCCAGTGTGTGGGTTTTGCTGCTGGCTTTATCGACGACGCCTTCACGCCCCACGGCGAGAAGCTGCTGGAGCCTGTGTCGGCGATGCTTGGCGAGCTGCTGCTGGACCCTGTGACCCACGGGGGACGTTTTCTGAGCAGCTATGTGGAGAGCGAAAAGGCCAACCTGATCGACGCCATTCGGGGCCTGAAGAACGACAAGCGTGACTGGGCGGATATCCGGCTCATGCAGGAGATGTGCGCCGGCGAGCCGTACAGCGTGCTGCGCCTGGGAGACGAGGAGACGGCCGGGCGTATCACCAACCAGTCACTGTATGTCCATGGGCAGGCGCTGATGGCGTCCAGCCGGGTGGAGGTCATCTACTGCGGCAGCGCGGAGGCGCAGCGTGTGGAGGACGCAGTGCTCACGGCGCTGGCGGCGCTGCCCCGCGGCGCCCAGACGGCGCTGCCGGAGGTGCAGCGCATACAGGCACCGGATACGCCCCGGCGGATCGTGGAGACGATGGACGTGACCCAGGGCAAGCTGGCCATGGGCTACCGCTGCAGCAGCGACGACTATCCGGCCATGGTGCTGGCAAATCTGATTTTCGGCGGCACCAGCAACTCCAAGCTGTTTTTGAACGTGCGGGAGAGGCTGAGCCTGTGCTACTACGCCTCCAGCAGCTATGCCCGCAGCAAGAACATTCTGACCGTGTCCAGCGGCGTGGAGACCGCGGACTTTGAACGGGCGGAGGCGGAGATCGGCCGCCAGCTGCAGGCAGTGCAGCAGGGCGATTGGGAGGACTGGGAGCAGGAGGGTGCTCTGCAGGCCATCCGTGCGTCGCTGCTGTCACTGTCGGACTCTCAGGGTGCGCTGGAGAATTTCTATCTGGGCCAGATCGCGGCTGGGGTCGAGGAGACACCGGAGGAGTTGGCCGCGGCGCTGGAGCAGGTGACAAAGGAGCGCATCGTGGCGGCGGCACAGACGGTGAAGCCGGATACGGTGTACTTCCTGCGGGGAAAGGAGGAGGCGTAACATGGACAAGAAGCTGTATCCCCGCATCGGCGAGGAAGTGATATGGGAGACACTGGACAACGGACTGCCGGTGTGCATCGTGCCGAAGCAGGGATTTTCCCGAAAGTACGCGCTGTTTGCCACCCGTTACGGCGGCATGGATATGCGCTTTGAGCTGAACGGACAGTGGCTGGACACTCCGGCGGGCATCGCCCACTATCTGGAGCACAAGATGTTCGACACGAAGGACGGCAACGCCCTGCAGGAGCTGGCGAAAAACGGCGCGGAGCCCAACGCTTTCACCTCCAACGCCATTACGTGCTACTATTTTGACTCTACGGAGAAGTTTTACGAAAATCTGGAGATACTGCTGTCCTTCGTGTCTGTGCCCTATTTCACCGATGAGAGCGTGGAGAAGGAACAGGGCATCATCGGCCAGGAGATCGGTATGATCGAGGACAACCCCGAGTGGCAGGTGTACAAGCAGATGATGCAGGCGCTGTACCGCAGCAGTCCCGCGCGGACGCCGGTGGCCGGCAGCGTGGAGAGCATCAGCCATATCACGGCGCAGACGCTGTATGACTGCCACAAGGCGTTCTACACCCCGGCAAATATGTGCTTGGTGGTGGTGGGCGATGTGGACCCCGAGATGGTGCTGGCCACGGCAAAGCGGGTGCTGCCGGCGGAGAGCGGGGCGATCATCCGGCGCGACTATGGCGCGGAGGAGAGTACCGACGCTGCCTGCGGCTATGCCGAGGCACAGATGGAGGTGGCCATGCCCACGTTCCTGGTAGGCTTCAAGTGCCCGCCCCAGCACGGAGGGGAGGCGCAGCACCGGTTTGCCGCCATCGGCGAGCTGGCTTGTGATGTGCTCATGGGCGAGTCCAGCCCGCTGTATGCGCGGCTGTACAGCCAGGGACTGATCAACGGCTCCTTCGGCGCGGCGTTCGACCTGCTGCCCGGCGCGGCCTATGCCTATGCCGGCGGCGACAGCAAGGACCCGAAGGCCGTGGCGGAGGCCATTCTGGACGAGGCGCAGCGGCTGGCGGCGGAGGGTGTGGACGGCGACTATTACAAGCGGATCGTCAACGCCAACTTCGGCGCGGCGCTGCGGGAGCTGAACGCCTTTGAGTCCATCGCCGTGTCCATGGCGGAGGGGCGGTTCCAGGGGTATGACCCGTACCGCTTCCCGGAGATATACGATGACATCACCGCGGAGGATGTGCGCGCGTTCCTGCGGGAGAACTTCACGCGGGCGCACATGGCGCTGTCGGTGATCGCGCCCAAGGAGGGATAACATGAACGTGAGGATCATGGCGGACAGCCCCATCCGGTTTCCGGGGCTTTTCGGGGACTGGGCCTTTACCGGCTCGTCCGTAGCCTTCCATATCGGAGGAAAGGCCATTTATTGGTACGGAATCATCATCGCGCTGGGCGTGCTGCTGGCGCTGTGGTTCTGCATGAAGCAGAAGGAGAAGTACGGAATCACCGAGGATAACTTGATGGACGGCGTGCTGTGGGGCATTCCCCTGGCTATCGTGGGGGCGCGGCTGTACTATGTGCTGTTTTATCTGGACCGGTTCAAAAAAGCGGATGGTTCCTTTGACTGGGCAGAGTCCGTGGCTATATGGGACGGCGGGCTGGCTATCTACGGCGGCGTGATCGCGGCGGTGCTGGTGTGCTTCGTGCTCAGCAAAAAGCGGGGCTTCAAGCTGGGGGCGCTGACCGACCTGATCGTGATGGGTTTCCTGATCGGGCAGGCGGTGGGCCGCTGGGGCAACTTCATGAACCGGGAGGCCTTCGGCGCGGAGACGACGCTGCCGTGGCGGATGCAGCTGACCACCACCGCGGGGACGCTGGTGGAGGTGCATCCTACGTTCCTGTACGAGAGCCTGTGGAACGTAGTGGGGCTGCTGCTGATCGTCTTTATCGTGGCGAAGGGACGCCGCTTTGACGGTGAGAACACCTGGTTCTACTTCCTGTGGTACGGCATCGGACGGTTCTGGGTCGAGGGGCTGCGGACCGACAGCCTGTACCTGTTCAACTGGACCATCGGCGGCGAGCCCATCCGCGTCAGCCAGGCGCTGAGCCTGGTGATGGTGCTGGTGTCGGCGTTTATGCTGTTTTACAACATCAAGCTGCATCCCCACAAGCCGGAGGAGCTGTATGTGAATATCGCCGCGGCGCAGAAGGCGGCAGAGGGCGAAAGCGCGGACGGCAGCGCGGAGTGACGCGATGCGGCTTCGGCGCGGTGTACAGGTCCATTGCAGAACACCATATGCAGCCTGCTTTCGGAACGGGCGGCACTGTAAAAAAAGAACACCCACGGCTGAAGCCGTGGGTGTTTTGTCTGCATCAGTGCCGCCGCGCGGTGAGGTAGTGGTTGTTGTAGTACGTCTCGGACAGGGAGGTGATCACCACGCAGTGCCCGTTGTAGTAGGAGGACGAGGCGTGGATGAACTGGTCGCCGCCGATATAGATGCCCACATGGGAGGCGGTATAGCCGTAGTCCTGGAAGAATACCAGATCGCCGGGCTGCAGATCGCTGCGGGAGACCTCGGTGCCGTAGCTCAGCTGGCTGGTGGCGCCGTGGGGCAGCTTGATGCCCACCTGGGCGAAGACATACATGGTGAAGCCGGAGCAGTCGAAGCCGCTGGCAGAGGAACCGCCGTAGACGTAGGGCACGCCCAGATATTGCTGGGCGATGGAGACGATGCTGCTGCCGGAGGCGGAGGCGGCTGGCGTTGCCGGGGTCTCGACAGGTGCTTCAGCAGGTGCTTCGGCGGGAGACCCTTCGGTCGTTGTATTCTCGGCGGGCTTGTCCGCCGTGCCGGTCAGGGCGGAGGTGGGGCAGATCAGCACGTACTGCGAGGCCACATAGCCGCTGATGCCGTTGTAGGTAACGGCGAACCAGCCGCCGGGCTCAATGCCGGAGACGGCAATGACCGTGCCCTGGGACACGGTGCCCAGAGAGGTGCTGCCGCTTTTGGCGGCGGTACGGATGTTCAGCACGTCCGCGGTGACACGTCCGGCGCCGTTAAGGCCGGAGGCGGTGTCGTAGCGGGTGACATACTGGGCAGCCACATAGCCGCGCTTGCCGTCGAAGGAGATACGGTACCAGTCACCCTCCTGGGCGGTGAGCTCGATAACGGCGCCCTTGTCCAGGGTCTTGAGGATGTCATAGCCGGTGCCTGCGCCGCTGCGCATACGGACGCCGGTGCCGGAGATCACGCCCAGTGCCTGAACGGCGGTGGAGACGGGCGCCTCGTCGGCCTCGGGCGTCTCCTGGGGCGGTTCTTCCTCGGCGGCCTGTGCGGCAGCAGCCTTGGCGGCGTCCTCGTTGTTGAGCAGGGCATCCTCGGCGGTCTCGCCGCCGGGATGGGCCGTCAGCGCCGCTGCGCCCAGCAGGCCGGAGAACAGTGCTGTCTCGGGAGAGGGCTCAGTGGTGCCGGTGGGCAGGGCGGAGACGGAGGCAATGGTCAGGGGCACGGCGGGGGCGGCGTCGGTCATGCTGGCGGCGGCACCGCCGAAGTTGACCACCGCGTCACCGCCGATGACCAACAGCGTGGCCAGAGCCACTGCCAGTGCGGAAAAAATACGTTTCATGGCTTACAGCTTGCCGGCGAGGGCACGCTCCAGCCAGATGCAGCCCACATCCATGGCGGCATAGAGGCTGTCCTTCTCGGATTTCTTGACCACGCGGTCCCGGGACTTGAGGTCCGGGTCGGTCAGCTGAAGCTGGACGGATACACGCTTGGCCACGTCCATGTCATGCTCCTTGACGGTGTCGAGAATTTGCAGGAGGACGATGTACTTGTCTGCCATGCTGCCGTAGTAGATGAAATTGTCTACGCGGCGCAGGGGGTGGTTCTTATAGACAAGCCCTTCGGGCTTTTTGTTTTCAGCCATGATGATACCTCCGAAAATTTTTGTAACCAAATTGTAACACATTTGGACGGGGCTGTCAACGCAGGCGCGGCAGGAAAAATATGGGACTTTGTGCCGCAAAGGAAAAAGGGGCTGCCGCGCTTCTGCACGGCAGCCCCTTACAGCGGTACGCTTACAGCTCCAGATAGCTCTTCACTAGGACCTGCAGCAGCTCGTCCCGGTCGATCTTGCAGATCAGGGACCGGGCGGAGTTGTGGTTGGTGATGTAGGTAGGATCCTCGGAGAGAATGTAGCCCACGATCTGATTGATGGGATCATAGCCCTTCTCCTTGAGTGATTCGTAGACGGAGGTGAGGATGTGGTGTACCTGCTGCTCCTTATCCTCTGCCGCGTTGAACTTACGGGTAAATTCGTCCATGTGGGCACCGCCTTTCTCATTTTCTCAAGATCGCTTTTAGTATACGCTCTTTTCCCGGAACTGTAAAGGGGAAAAAGTGCGCGGTACAGGGGGAAATCTGCGCGGGATCAGCGGCGCAGCTCCGCACCGAAGCGCTTGGCGATCTTGTTGAGCACGCCGGAGGCGACCTCCTCGATCTCGGCGGAGGTCAGGGTCTTATCCTTGGAGCCGATGGCCAGGCGCAGCGTCAGGGACTTCTTGCCTGCCGGGACCTGCTTGCCGCGGTACTCATCTACGAAGGCCGCGCCGTGGAGCAGCTCACTCTTGATGCCGCGGACGGTCTGGGCCACGTCCTTCCACTGGACGGAACCATCCACCAGCAGGGAGATGTCGTAGTCGGTCATGGGATACTCGGCCAGGTGGGTGAAGGTGTTGGTGCGGGACTTCAGGGGCACCAGGGAGTCCTGATCCAGCTGGAAGAGCATTACGTTCATGTTCTTGATGCCGCAGGCCATGGAGACCTTCTTGGCCAGCAGGGCCAGGTCGCCTACCTTCTCGTCACCGCGGTAGATGTTCAGCCAGACCACGTTGTCGGCCCAGACGGGCTTTTCGGTCTGCTTGAAGGTCAGAGCCTCCATGTGGACGTAGCGGGCCATCATCTCCACCACGCCCTTGGCCTTGCGGAACAGGGCGGTGATGTCCTTGCCGGTGGTGGCGAAGGCGCCCGCCACGTTCTTGCGCTGGGAGGGCAGCTTCTCGCGGGGATCGTAGGGGGAGGTGTAGTTCTCGTCGCGGAACACCTGTGCCGTCTCGAAAATGGAGAACTCGTCGAAGTAGCGCTCGTTCTTCACCACGGCCTTGCACAGGTTGGGCAGCAGGGAGGAGCGCACGAACCGCTCGGCGGGAGACGGCGGCGTGGACAGGGACAGAATGCCCTCCGTGCTTTGCAGCACCGCGTTGACGTAGGATTCCTCCATCCACGGATAGGTGAAGATCTCCTGCATGCCGCAGCGGATGGCCAGATACTCCTTGATGCGCCGTTCCAGATCCTTGTCCAGCTGGTTGATGGCGCCGTCGAAGGTGGTGGTGATGGGCTCGGCCTCGAAGTTCTCGTAGCCGTACATCCGGGCGACCTCCTCCATGATGTCCGCCTGGATGGACACATCGCCGGTGGAACGCCAGGTGGGGACCACCACGTGCATATTGTCGCCGTTGAAGGTGACGCTGTAGCCCAGCAGCTCCATTTTGTGCTTGATCTCATCCGGGGACAGGCGCTTGCCCAGCCGGCGCTCCAGCCAGCTGAGCGGCACGTCGATCTCCGCCTGCTTCAGGTGCCGGGGATATTCGTCCACCAGACCGGTGACCTTCATCTCCGGGTACAGGTCGGAGAACAGCTGCATGGACAGATCCAGAGCCTGATCGCAGCGCTCCGGGTCGATGGCCTTTTCGTAGCGGGCGGAGGCCTCGGTGCGGTTGTCGTACCGCAGGGCGGTGCGGCGGATGCCGGCGGCCTGGAAGTTGGCGATCTCCAGAATGACCTTGCTGGTGGTGGGGAGGATGGAGTCCTTGGCGCCGCCCATGACGCCCGCCAGACCCACGATGCCCGCATCGTCGGCGATGGTCAGATCGTCGGTGCTGAGGGGCAGCTCCTTGCCGTTGAGCAGCGTCAGCGTCTCGCCCGCTTTGGCGCGGCGAACGATGATGTGCCCGGCGATGTGGTCGGAATCATAGGCGTGGGAGGGCTGACCGGTGGCCAGCATCACATAGTTGGTGATATCCACCAGCGCGTTGATGGGGCGCATGCCGGTTTTCCAGATCCGCACCTGCATCCAGTAGGGAGCGGGCTTGACGCAGACGTTTTCGATCTGCGTGCCGGTCATGCGCGGGCAGCGCTCCGCGTCCTCCACGGTGACGTGGAACCCGGAAGTGTTCTCCACGTTCCGGTCGAAATGGGGGAACTGCGTCATGGGCAGGTCGTACAGCGCCGCGATCTCGCGGGCGATGCCGTAGTGGCCCCACAGATCGGGGCGGTTGGTCATGGACTTGTTGTCGATCTCCAGGATGATATCGTTCAGGTCCAGAGCGTCGGCCAAAGGGGTGCCGGCGGGGGCGTCAAAGTCACTGAGGTCCAGAATGTGGGCTTCCTCCTTGGTGGGGAACAGGTCGGCCAGGCCGATCTCCACCGCGCCGCAGATCATGCCGTAGCTGTCCACGCCGCGGAGCTTGCTTTTCTTGATCTCCACCAGGTCGCCCTCGCCGTGCCACTTGCACATGGCGCCGGGCAGGGCCACAGCTACTTTCATGCCCTCGCGGAGATTGCTGCCGCCGCAGACAATGTCCTCCACACGGCCGCCGATATCGGTCTTGCACACCTTCAGCTTGTCGGCGTTGGGGTGCTGCTCGATGGTGTTGATAACGCCCACCACCATGTCGTGGAAGGACGCGCCCAGATCGGTGGCGTCCTCCACCTCCACGGTGGACATGGTCAGGTCGTAGGCCAGCTTTTTCAGGTCGGCGTCAGCCGGCAGCTGGACGTAATCGCGGATCCAATTCAAAGATACTTTCATGTCGTGTACCCTCCCTTATCAGCGGAACTGTTCCAGGAAGCGCAGATCGGCGCTGTGGAACAGACGGACGTCATCCACGCCGTAGCGCATCATTACCAGGCGGTCCAGACCGATGTTGACGTAGAAGCCGGTGTATTCATTGGGGTCCAGGCCGGCGGCCTTCAGCACGTTGGGGTGAGGCGTGCCGCCGGGCATGACCTCGATCCAGCCCACGTGCTTGCACACACTGCAGCCCTTGCCGCCGCAGACCAGGCAGCCCATGTCGATCTCAAAGCCGGGCTCGACGAACGGGAAGAAGCCGGCGCGCATACGGACCGGAACGTCGCGGCCGAAGACCTTGCTGAGGATGCTCTTGATCATCACCTTGCCGGAGGCAAAGGTGAAGTCCTTGTCCACGATCAGCGCCTCATACTGGAAGAAGGCACGCTCGTGCCGGGCGTCGGTGGTCTCGTTGCGGTAGACCTTGCCGGGATACACGAAGCGGTAGGGGGCCTTGTGGGTCTGGAGATAGCGGACGGAGCCGCCGGTCAGGTGGGGTCGCAGGCACAGCTTGTCCCAGCATTCGCCCTTGTCATGGCCCGCCAGCCAATAGGTGTCCATGCTCTCGCGGGCGGGATGGTTGGGGGGGAAGTTCAGGTTGTCGAAGCCGTAGAGCTCGCTGGTGATGTCATCCTCCTCAAAGATCTCAAAGCCCATGGAACGGAAGGCGTCATTCAGGTCGTAGCACATCTGGGTGATGGGGTGCAGACCACCGCTGAGGGGCATGGTGCCGGGGACGGAGATGTCAAAGTCCGGGTCCACCTCGGAGGCTTTCATCTTCAGCTCGTCACGGCGCTCGTCCAGCAGGGCGGACAGCTGTCCTTTCACCTGGTTGACGGCCTTGCCCATCTCGGGTCGCAGGGATACGTCCAGCTTGGGCAGCTCCTTCATCAGCTCGGTCAGGCTGCCCTGCTTGCCCAGCAGCGCGGCCTTGATGTCCTGAAGCTCCGTCTCGGTGGCGACGGAGGCGATGCGCTGCTTGCCCTCGGCCAGCAGCTGTTCCAGTTTTTCTTTCATGTATTTGCTTCCTCCTCTTCAGAGTTGTTTAATGGGGTAAAGCGCAATAAAAAACACCCTTCATCCCATGTCTTGGGACGAAAGGCGAACTTCCGTGGTACCACCCAGCTTCGCGGACCTTGTCCGCGCACTCATTGCCCGGTAACGGCGGGGCCCGGCCGCGCATTTCCTCGCGGCAGCTCCCGGGCGAACACTGCGGTACATCCCAAGTCGGCTTGCAGCCGGTGGCCGACTCTCTCTGCCGGATGCGTGGGCGCAGATCTTCCCGTTCACAGCTTTTTTGCTTGATGGATAACTTATACCACAACAAAAGGAAACTTGCAAGCACTTTTTTCGCGGCGCGATACGAAAAAAGCAGGTTTTGTAATTGACATATGTGCTATACTGTACAAAAAGGCACGGGGAGGTGCGCTATGCAGGTCATCGACAGGGCGTTTGTGCGGGGCCTTATGCCCGCCCGGGACCAGGGCGGACACAAAGGGACCTTCGGCAAGGTCTATCTACTGGGCGGCAGCGTGGGGTACACCGGCGCGCCGGTGCTGTGTGCCGGCGGGGCGGTACACAGCGGCTGCGGGCTGGTGTTCCTGGGCGTGCCGGAGACGGTGTGGCCCATCGCGGCGGCCAGATGCCTGTGCGCTATGCCTCATCCGCTGGCGGAGCAGGACGGAAGGCTCTCCGCGGCCGCGGAGACGGAGATACGCCGCCGTGCCGCCGTCTGCGATGCCGTGGCCGTGGGCTGCGGCCTGGGGCGGAGCGAGGGCAGCGATGCATTGGTGCGCGCGCTGCTGACGCTGGAAAAGCCGCTGGTGCTGGACGCCGACGGCATAAACGCGCTGGCGGGGCATATAGATACATTGTCCTGCCGCCGGGGCTGTGTGACGGTGCTGACGCCCCACGACGGGGAACTGGCCCGCATCGGCGGCGACATGACCGCGCCCCGTGAGGCGGCGGCCGCCGCCTTTGCCGCCGATCACGGCGTGTACCTGATCCGCAAGGGCCATCGGACTGTGGCAGCCGCGCCGGACGGCCGTCTGGCGGTGAACACCACCGGGAACGACGGTATGGCCAAGGGCGGCAGCGGCGATGTGCTGACGGGCCTTTTGACCGGACTGCTGGCCCAGGGCATGGAACCATTTGACGCCTGCTGCGCGGCGGTGTGGATCCACGGCCGTGCCGGGGATATGGCGGCGGAGGAAAAGGGACGGCGGGGCATGACCCCGGCGGATATGATAGAGAAACTGCCCTATGCGCTGAAAGAGGTGGAATGACCGGAAAGCCCTTCTGAAAAAAGGAGGGACGGACCATGCGAAAATGTGTGCTGCCGCTGTTGCTGTGTGCGGTGCTGCTGTGCGGCTGCGGCGGTGAGAAGAGTCTGACGGTGCAGGACCAGTACCGGACGGTGGTATCGGCGGACATGGAGGCGGAGGTGGTCAGCCGTACGGCCAGCGACGTCCGCACCTTCACCCTGACGTGCCGGTATGACCGGGCGGGGCAGTCTGTCACCACGGTAACGGCGCCGGAGGCGCTGAAGGGCCTGACCGCCGTGCTGGCGGACGGACAGCTGTCGCTGAAGAGCCGTGACCAGCTGCTGCCGGCAGGGGATGCCACGGATATCTGCCCGGCCAACTGTCTGCCAGAGCTGCTGCGAACACTGGCGGAGGGCTATCTGAAGGAGCAGGGCACGGAGCCGTTGGAGGACACGCCATGCCTGCGCCTGACGCTGGAGACCACCGGGCAAAGCGGCGCGGCGGTGCTATGCAGCGTGTGGCTGGACGAGAGCAGCCTGATCCCGCGGTATGCGGAGTTTTCACAGAACGGAAATGTGGTGCTGACGGTGCGAATGATATCCTTTGCCTGCACCACGGGAGATACGGAGGCGTAACAATGGAATCGACACTGAGGAGAACATGGGCGGAGATCGACCTGGACGCGCTGGCGCACAACTATCGGACGCTGCGTGACCGGGTAGGCCCGGAGGTGAAGTTTCTGGGTGTGGTGAAGGCGGATGCCTACGGCCACGGGGCCGTGCAGGTGAGCCGTATCCTGCAGTCGCTGGGCGCGGACTACCTGGCGGTGTCCAGTATAGACGAGGCGGCGGAGCTGCGATGCAACGGCATCACCATGCCTATCCTGATCCTGGGCCACACGCCCCGAGAGCAGGTGGGACGGCTCATCGATCTGCACATTACCCAGGCGGTGTCCTGCCAGGCCAAGGCGCTGGAGTACAGCGAGGAGGCGGTGCGCTGCGGCGGCGAGCTGACGGTGCACATCAAGGTGGACACCGGTATGTCGCGGTTGGGATATCTGGTCTCCGGCAGGCACTTCGACACCGGCACGGCGGATATCTGCGCGGCCTGCGCCCTGCCGGGTCTGCGGGCGGAGGGCATCTTCACCCATTTTGCCGTGTCGGACGAGCCGGATGCGGACAGCCGCGACTATACGGAAAAACAACTGGCGCTGTTCCGCCGGGTCATCGACGCGGTGGAAGCAAAGCGCGGCCAGCGGTTCGCCATACGCCACTGTGCCAACTCCGGCGGCGTGGCGTCGTACCCGGAGACATATATGGACATGGTGCGTCCCGGCATTTTGCTGTACGGCTGCGGCGACCTGGCGGAGAAGCTGGGGCTGCACCCGGTGATGGCGCTCAAGACCACGGTGAGCACCATCAAGACCTATGAGCCGGGCACGGATGTCAGCTACGGGCGGCGGTTCACCACAGAGCGCGTCACGCGGATGGGCGTGGTGCCCTACGGCTACGCGGACGGCTTCCATCGGTGCCTGTCGGACCGGTGCGGCTTTATGACCGCGGAGGGTATGGCGCCTCAGCGGGGGCGGATCTGCATGGACATGAGCATGATCGACCTGACGGACCTGCCCGGCGTGCAGGTGGGCGACGAGGTGGAGGTGTTCGGCAAGCGGCAGCGGGTGGACGTGCTGGCGGCTGCCGCCGGGACCATCCCCTATGAGCTGACCTGCGCCGTCAGCCGGCGGGTGCCGCGGGTGTATTACAAGGACGGACGGGAAGTGGAAAAGGAGCTGCTGCTGCGGTTCTGAGGCTTCACATCGGCACCGCGGCGCGCATAGGATAGACCGGGCGGGACAAAACGGAATTTACGGCGCTGCGGCGTATAAATCCGGCGGCTGCGTGGGACAATGGAAGTGACCTGGGGACATATCTCCCTCCGGTACTTCTTGCCTCGGAGTGTGAACTGTGTGGATACGACTGTCAGACGCGGCGACATTTACTATGCGGACCTCAGCCCCGTGGTGGGCAGCGAGCAGGGGGGCGTGCGCCCGGTGCTGATCGTGCAGAACGATACCGGCAACCGGCACAGCCCCACCGTCATCGCCGCCGCCATCACGTCGCAGCTGGGGAAGGCAAAGCTGCCTACCCATATCGCGCTGGCGGCCCAGGGCAGCGGACTGCCGCGGGATTCCGTCATCCTGCTGGAGCAGATACGGACGCTGGATAAAAAGCGCCTGCGGGAGCGCATGGGCCGTGTGGACAGCGCGGTGATGGAAAAGGTGGACGCCGCCATTGCCGTCAGCTTCGGGCTGACGGGGAGCCATCTGGTGTGAACGGCGGCGATGACATGAGAAAACAGGCCTGTGCATAGTATGGCACAGGCCTGTTTTTTTGTGAAAGGGGGCGGCGCGCCGTGGAATATCCGGTCTGTCTGGCGGATAGCTGCGTGGGGACGCTGTACGTGTGTCCGCGGGGAGAGGAGACAGAGCTGCGGGCGGTGTGCCGGGGAACGGAGAAGGGACTGTACCGGCTGTACGTGCAGGGCAACAGGGGCGAGGTGCTGCTGGGCGTTACCGAGGACGGCGGGCTGCGGCGCTGCTTTTCCCGGGAACTGCTGGCTCCCGCCGGAGAATTGCGCCGCGGCGTGCTGCGGCCGTGCGGCGGCGAAGCGCCGGAACGGCGTGGGTTTCTCTCCCGACTGCCGGAGATGGCGCGGACGGCGCGGCAGGGGCGCTGTGTGCGGGCGCTGGTCCCGTGGCGGGAGGGGGAGCCCTTCCCGATCCCGGAGCTGTTCTGCTTTGCAAGCGTGGGGCAGGGACGGGTGACGTACCTCTTTGATGGCGAGGGCCGGCCCATTATGCCGAAATAACGGCGAAAATTTGAAAAAAGACTACCATATGTTGTGGATATATGCTATACTGTCTCTGACTATACGGCATCTGCCGTAGAGATAAGGAGGAGCAAGAGAGATGAGATGCCCCTATTGCGGTTATAAAGAGAGCAAGGTGGTGGATTCCCGCCCCGCCGACGAGGGCAGCAGTATCCGCCGCCGCCGGGAGTGTTTGCAGTGCGAAAAGCGCTTCACTACCTATGAGACGGTGGAGAGCCTGCCGATGGTGGTCATTAAGAAGGACGGTTCCCGCCAGAGCTTTGACAGAAGCAAGGTGCTGCGGGGCATCCAGCGCTCCTGCGAGAAGCGGCCAGTGCCCGTGGCGGACATGGAGCGCATGGCGCTGGAGATCGAGCAGGAGCTGCAAAACTCCCTGGAGCGCGAGGTCAGCACCGATGTCATCGGCGAGAAGGTCATGGAGAAGCTGAAAAAGGCCGATGAGGTGGCCTACGTCCGCTTTGCCTCCGTGTACCGGCAGTTCAAGGATATCAACACGTTCATGTCCGAGCTGAATAAGCTGCTGAGCGAGAAGTGACCGTCAGAAGATATTTTTGGGACTGAGCTGCTGCGTTTCGGCGATGAGCCGGAACTGGTGGCGCAGCTGGGCCAGCACGGGGTACAGCTCTTCGGTGCTGCCCTGGGCAGACAGGGCCTTGGCCTGGGCCATCAGGGCCTCGGCCTCGTCCAGGTCCTCATGGGAGACGATGATGTGCATATAGCCTTGAACGTCCTGCCACAGGTCGTCCAAGGTGCCCAGCGCCGCCCCGCCGTCGCCGCCGGCATCCAGGTCGGCGGTGACTGTGTCCACCGCGGCAGTCCACTCGCCGCAGCGGTCCGTGACCCAGGCGGCGTTCCACAGGATGAAGAACAGCACGGCCAGCAGTACGAACAGGGGGATGCGGACGGCCCTCATCGCGCAGCCTCCTTCCGCAGACACACCACGGTGCCATGTTGGTCCACGGACAGCAAAAACACGTCCTGACTGCGGGCGATGCCCTGCCGGTGAAGCTCCTGTGCCAGCCAGCGGTCATCGCGGCCCGCCTGCCGGAGGTTATCCGTCAGCACCCGGCCGTCGTTGATGAGGATGATGGGCAGGAATACGTTGTCCTGTACGTCCAGCCCCAGCTGCTCCGGCGTGACCGGCTGGAGGGGACTGCGGGGCAGCACAGACAGCCGGCCGTTCGTCTCCAGCACGGCGTACTTTACGTCGCTCAGGTCGGTGATGCCCTGACCCCGCAGCTGCTCGAACAGCTCGTCCAGGGTCAGTCGGTTGCGGCGCATGGTCTCCTGCCGCAGCTTGCCGTCCACGATCACCAGGGCCGGCTGGCCGCAGACCAGGTCCCGGAAGCGTACGTTCCGCAGGCTGATGGCGCTGAACAGTGTGGACAGGGCGATCAGCGTGATGATGGGAATGACGCCGTTGAACAGCGGCAGGGCGAAGTCCTGCATGGGTACGGAGGCCAGGTCGGAGATCAGCAGCGTCAGCACCAGCTCGATGGGCTCCAGCTCGCCGATCTGCCGCTTGCCGCTGAGGCGCAGGCCCGCGATCAGCAGCAGATAGAGAATGACCGTGCGGAAAAAGGCAGTCGCCATGATCGTACACCCCTTCGGAAGTTGTATTCCGGAGCAGTATGCCCCGCGGCGGGGCAAATTATGTTGGTATACAGCGGCAAAGCCGCTTTGTATATGGCTCGCAGAACGGAAAGGAGGATCTCGGCACAGGCCGACATAAGCGCCAGCGCTCATACAGCCGACGGATGTTTCCCGCCGGCTTGTCGCTGCTCTTTTTGAAGGCGGCGGCGAACATGAGACGACGAGGCGGAGAGTGATCGAAGTATTCGGCGGATGCTCTCCCGTACTGTCCGGGTGCGTACACAGTCAGCAAATATGCGGGCGACCGCAAAACAGAGAGGCTGTGACCGGATGTGAAGACAAATGATCTGCGCGTTTGTGCTTCCGACCTATTATATTGATCGGAGGATTTTGCTTATATGTGTGGTATCGTAGGATACGTTGGACAGCAGCAGGCTGCGCCGCTGCTGCTGGATGGATTGTGCCGCCTGGAGTACCGGGGCTATGACTCCGCCGGTATCGCGGTCTGCAGCGGAGACACCCTTCAGGTACGCAAGACGCCGGGGCGTCTTGCGGCGCTGGAGACGCTGACCCACGGCGGGGCGGATCTGCCGGGGACAGTGGGCATCGGCCACACCCGGTGGGCTACTCACGGTGAGCCCAACCAGGTGAACGCCCATCCGCAGATCAGCGGCGACGGAAAGTTCGCCGTGGTGCACAACGGGATCATCGAGAATTTCGCCCGGCTGAAGCAGGAGCTGATCCAGAAGGGCTGCACGTTCGTGTCCGAGACGGATACGGAGGTGGTGGCCCAGCTGTTGGCCTGGTATTACAGCCAGTGCGGCGATGTGTTCGAGGCGGTGAACCAGATGCTCTCCCGGGTGGAGGGATCCTATGCGTTGGGTATCCTGTGCGCCGACACGCCGGACCGGATCATCGCCGCACGGAAGGACGCGCCGCTGCTGCTGGGCTGCGGCCGGGGGGAGAACTTCCTGGCCTCGGATGTGACGGCGCTGCTGCGGCACACCCGTGACGTGGTATATATGGATGACGGCGAGCTGGCTGTCATCACGGCGGAGGGTATCCGTATCTACGACGAGCGCCGCCGGCCCATCGACAAGGAGCACCGTCACATCGACTGGGATGTGGACGCCGCGGAAAAGGGCGGTTACAACCACTTCATGCTCAAGGAGATCTATGAGCAGCCGGCGGCGGTGCGCCGCGCCATCACCGGACGCATCCGGGACGGCCGTGTGGTGCTCAGCGACCTGACTATGACGGACAGAGAGATCCGTGATATCGGCCGCATCTGCATCGTGGCCTGCGGATCCAGCTACCATGTGGGCATGGTGGGCAAATACACCCTGGAACGGCTGCTGCGCCGGCCGGTAGAGGTCTGCCTGGCGTCGGAGTTCCGGTACAGCGACCCCCTGGTGGGCGAGGGCGATCTGGTCATCGTCATCAGCCAGTCCGGCGAGACGCTGGACTCCATGGCCGCCCTGCGCGAGGCCAAAAAGCGCGGTGCCCGGGTGCTGTCCATCGTGAACGTGGTGGGCTCGTCCATCGCCCGGGAGAGCGATGACGTGCTCTACACCTGGGCCGGACCGGAGATCGCCGTGGCCACCACAAAGGCGTACAGCACCCAGATGGCGGTGCTGCACCTGCTGGGGCTGTATTTCGGCGATGTGCTGGGCACCGTGGATTATGAGACATACAGCGCTATGGTACGGGGGCTGGAGGCCCTGCCAGGACAGATGGAGCAGGTGCTCTCCCATACGGAGGATATCCGCGCGGCCGCCAAATGGCTGGCGCAGGAGGAGGACGTGTTCTTCATCGGCCGGAATCTGGACTACGCATTGTCCCTGGAGGGGAGCCTGAAGCTGAAGGAGATCAGCTACATCCACTCGGAGGCCTATGCCTCCGGTGAGCTGAAGCACGGCACCATCTCCCTGATCCGCCAGGGAACGCCGGTGATCGCTGTGGCTGCCTATCTGCCGCTGCTGGATAAGGCGGTCAGCAATGTGGTGGAGGTACAGGCCCGCGGCGCGCGGGTGCTGGCCCTGACCACCGAGGCCGGGGCCGAGGCCCTGCACAAGCGGGTGGATACGGTGTTGACCGTGCCGGAGGCGGAGGCTATGCTCCTGCCGCAGCTGGGCGTGATCCCGCTGCAGCTGCTGTCCTACTACACAGCGCTGGAGCGCGGCTGCGACATTGATAAGCCGCGTAATCTGGCAAAGAGCGTCACTGTGGAATAAGATAGATCGGGGAGAAACGGATAAAATCCGTTTCTCCCCTTTCTTTTTCCGCCGCGGTATGCTATAATTAAAAATTGACTGAATACCAAGGAAAGGGCGTGTACGCCATGCACGACGAGCTGATCCGGCGGCTCAACGAAACAAAGACCATGTCCATCGTGGGTATGTGCAAGAACGCGGGCAAGACCACCATGCTCAACTGGCTGCTGACGGCGGGCCATCTGCGGGGCACGTTGGGGCTGACCTCCATCGGGCGGGACGGCGAGTCCACCGATGTGGTCACCGGCACGGAAAAACCGGGTATCTTTGTCCGTGAGGGTACACTGATCGCCACGGCCAAGGATATGCTGCGGCTGGGCGATGTGACAAAAGAGATTTTGATGACCACAGGTATCCCTACCCCGCTGGGCGAGGTGGTCATCATGCGCGCCCGCAGCGCCGGCTATGTGCAGCTGGCGGGGCCCTCTATCACCACACAGCTGCGGTCGGTGTCTGAGAGCTTTTTTGCCTTGGGGGCTGAGAAGTCCGTCATCGACGGTGCGCTGGGGCGCAAGAGCCTGGGTGCCCGGGCGGTGGCGGAGGGCGTTATCCTGTGTACCGGCGCCAGCTACAACGCCAGCATGGAGAAGGTCATCGCCGACACGGTGCACATCTACCGGCTGATGAACCTGCCCAAGGCCGAGACACTGCCGCCGGAGTGCCCCGACGGGCTGGAGGCCTGCGTCAGGGAGTACGGCGCAGCGCTGGTGACCGGCGCACTGACGGATACGATGGTGGTGCCGCTGCTGCGAAGCGGCGTGCTGCGGAAGTGCCGCCTGGTGGTCAAGGACCCCAGCAAGGTGCTGCTCAGCGCCGATACGCTGGATAAGCTGGCGGTGCGTGAGGTGGCGCTGGAGACGGAGGACGCGGCGAAGACGCTGTGCGTCACCGTGAACCCGGTGTCCGCCTACGGATGGAAATTCGACAAGGATGAATTCCTGTTCCGCATGAAAGCGGCGGTGGACGTACCGGTCATCAATGTGAAGGAGGAACTGGCATGATCGCGGTCAAGTTTGAGGAAAAAGAGAAGATCGGTCTGCAATACGCGCTGGAAACACTGCACGGCTGCTCGCCCTTCGGGCAGGAACGCATCCGGCGGCTGCGGTTTTATGCGCCGGAGGAACGCGCTGCACTGGAGGAGGAGCTGTACAACGTGGAGCAGGCGGCCAATGCCGCCGGCGAGCTGAAGGACGTGTACAACAAGCTGATGACCGGCCTGTGCCAGATGAAGGATATCCGCAACTCCCTGCGCCGCTGCGCGGCGGGGGAGACGCCGGACCATGTGGAGCTGTTCGAGATCAAGGGCTATTTGCAGCGGCTGGACGGTATGCGCCCGGTGTTTGAGCAGATCAACGCGGTGACGCACTTCAAGGGCATGACCTTCCACGAGGTGAAGGACGCATTGGCGGTGCTGGACCCGGATGGTACCGGGAGCCGGGGCTTCTATATCCCGGACAGCGCCACGGCCAAGCTGAAGGAGATCCGCACCGCCAAGAAAGAGGTGGAGGAACGGCTGTTCCACGCCCAGACCGACGCGGAAAAGGACGATCTGCGCCTGAAGCGCACCCGGCTGTGCGGCGAGGAGGACGCGGAGGAGATGCACGTCCGCAAGGCCATGGGTGCGGCACTGGCCCCTATGGTGGACGAGCTGCTCTCCGATGCGGAGACGGCGGGGCGTCTGGACTTTATTATCCAAAAGGCACTGTTTGCCGTGCGCTACGGCGGTGTGAAGCCGGAGCTGACGGAGAAGGACCTGGAGCTGGAGGATATGATCAATCCGGAGATCTGCGATCTGCTGGAGCAGCAGGGCCGCCGCTTCGTGCCGGTGTCCATCTCCCTGACGCCCGGGGCCACGGTCATCACCGGCGCCAACATGGGCGGAAAGTCCGTGGCCATGAAGACGGTGGCGCTGAACGTGCTGCTGCTGCAGGCGGGCTTCCTGGTGTGCGCCAAAAAAGCTCGTATGCCGCTGTTCCACAGCGTGAAGATGCTCTTTGACGATTTGCAGTCCATCCAGTCCGGCCTGTCCGGCTTCGGTTCGGAGATCGTACAGTTCCAGAAGGCGCTCTCCGAGGTAGAGCAGGGCTATTCGCTGTTCCTGCTGGATGAGTTTGCCCGGGGCACCAACCCGGACGAGGGTGCGGTGATCGTGCAGGCGGTGACGCGGTATCTCAACGGTGTGGACGCCATCTCACTGCTGACCACCCACTATGACAAGGTGGCGGAGTACGCCCGGACCCACTATCAGATCATCGGCCTGCGGGATATCGACCCGGAGGCTATCCGCCGGGAGCTGGCCGTGACCAGCGAGGACGGCGTGGCGGTCATCGCGCGGCACATGAACTACGGCCTGTATCGGGTGGAGGGAAAGTCCGACTGCCCGCGGGACGCGCTGAATATCTGCCGGATGCTGTCCCTGAAGCCGGAGATACTGAAAATGGTGGAGGAAAGCTATTAAAAAAGCGCCCTGCGGGGCGCTTTTTTTCTGTGCGGGGTGCGGGCATGGAGGGAGGGGTGCTTTCTCGGGGAAATGCCGAAATACAAGGCTGAAATTTATTCGTATCGCACAAAAAAATTATTGTCTTTTCTGTCACAATGTCACTTGACAAGGCCGCTGAAAAAGGTATAATTTATAGATAGAAATTTCATAATATCAGTCAATAGAGGCGCGGAGGACAGGGTACTGCATATTTGGGGACAGGCACCCGGTAAATTTGCAGGAAGGGGTCTTCCGCCGAAGGGGCCGGACGGGTCTGTGCGTATGGTTCCTGGCAGCGCGGTGTAAGCGGCGCTGCTGTCATGTAGTGATACATGGAGCGCTATTGGTCAACGACCTTGACCGATAGCGCTTTTTTCATACCCAAAAGAAGTGCCGAGGCCAGCTCTGGTATTGGAAATGCACGTCCAAAAATTTGAAGGAGGAAAAACTTATGGAAAAGATGACATCTCTGCTTCGTCTGCGTATGAGCGCGAAGGACGCCCACTACGGCGGCAACCTGGTGGACGGCGCACACATGGTGCACCTGTTCGGCGATGTGGCTACCGAGCTGCTGATCAAGTGCGACGGCGATGAGGGCCTGTTCTGCGCGTATGACAACGTGGAGTTCCTGGCGCCCGTCTACGCCGGCGACTACATCGAGGCCTACGGCGAGATCGAGAAGATCGGCAACACCTCCCGTACCATGAAGTTCGAGGCCCGCAAGGTCATCGTCTCCCGCCCCGACATCAGTGCTTCCGCCGCTGACGTTCTGGCTGAGCCCGTGGTGGTCTGCCGTGCCCACGGCACCTGCGTCACCCCCAAGGACTGCCAGCGTCTGCCCATCGAGAAGTAAGGAGCGGAAACAATGGAGAAGCTTATCATTACCGCTGCTATCTGCGGCGCTGAGGTCACTAAGGCCCAGAACGAGGCTGTTCCCTATACCGTCGAGGAGATGGTCTGCGAGGCTAAGTCCGCGTACGAGGCCGGTGCGGCGATCCTGCACATCCACGTCCGTGAGGACGACGGTACTCCCACCCAGGGCCGCGAGCGTTTCAAAGTCGTCATGGACGCCATCCGCAAGGAGCTGCCCGACGTCATCATGATCCCCTCCACCGGCGGCGCCACCGGCATGAGCCCCGAGGAGCGTCTGCAGCCCACTGAGCTGTTCCCCGAGATGGCCACCCTGGACTGCGGTACCTGCAACTTCGGCGATGAGATCTTTGATAACACTATGCCCACCATGCGCGCCTTCGGCAAGCGCATGATCGAGAACGGCATCAAGCCCGAGTACGAGTGCTTCGAGCTGGGCCATATCGACACCGTTCTGGGCATGGCCAAGAAGGGCGAGGTTCCCGGCGATCCCATGCAGTTCAACTTCGTGCTGGGCGTGCACGGCTGCACCCCCGCCACTGTGGAGAACCTGGCGTTCTTCGCCAGCAAGATCCCGGCCAACGCTACCTGGACCGTGTCCGGCGTCGGCCGCGCTGCCTGGACCATGGCCGCTGCCGCTATCGCTATGGGCGGCAACGTCCGCGTGGGCTTCGAGGACAACATCTATCTGGGCAAGGGCCAGAAGGCCGCGTCCAACGGTGAGCTGGTGGCCAAGGTCGTCCGTATCGCCAAGGAGCTGGGCCGCGAGATCGCTACCCCCGCTGAGGCCCGCGAGATCCTGAGCCTGAAGCCCCTGAAGTAATGAAGCAGCCACTGAACGAAGTGCTGTCGGCGGCTGAACGGAAAATTTTCCGCCTGCCTTCCCGTGTGTTTTTTGAAATACACAAAGTATTCCTGCAAACCACACGCTTCGACAGACAAAAAATTTTCTCGCCCATCCATCCGACGCATCCGTTCAGTGTCCGCTGAAAGCTATTAAAAGAAAGAATTATAAATAAATTTAGGAGGAAACTAAAATGGCTGAACTGAAAGGCAACAAGTACGGTACCCACCGCGTTATCGAGCCCAAGGGCGTTCTGACCCAGGCTGCTTGGAAGATCGACAACGACATGAGCAAGGTCTATTCCAACGAGATCGTCTGCGATGTCACCTCCCTGAACATCGACTCCGCTTCCTTCACTCAGATCTCCGAGGCCTGCGGCGGCGACGAGAAGAAGATCGGCGAAATGATCCTGGGCATCGTCGCTGAGCGCGGCAAGCAGCAGAATCCTGTCACCGGTTCCGGCGGTATGTTCAAGGGCGTCGTCGCTCACATCGGCGAGGACCTGAAGAAGAAGCCCGGCTTCGACCTGAAGGAAGGCGACAAGATCGTCTCTCTGGTCTCCCTGTCCATGACCCCGCTGAAGATCGACAAGATCCTGGCCATCCACAAGGATATCGACCGCGTGGACATCGTCGGCAAGGCCATCCTGTTCGAGTCCGCTCTGTATGCCAAGATGCCCGATGATATGTCCGAGCCTCTGGCCCTGGCTGCTCTGGACGTGGCCGGCGCTCCCGCGCAGGCCCGCAAGCTGCCCCACGAGGGTGACAGCGTCCTGATCCTGGGCGCCAACGGCAAGTCCGGCGTTCTGTGCGGTTGGGAAGCTATGAAGAAGGTCGGCCCCAAGGGTAAGGTCGTGGGCGTCGTCCGCAACCCCAAGCAGGTCCCCGGCCTGATGGAGCTGGGCGTGTACACCGACGTGATCGTCGCCGACTGCACCAAGCCCGTTGAGGTCATGGAGGCTGCTCTGGCTGCCAACGATGGCAAGGAGTACGATCTGTCCATCTGCTGCGTGAACATCGAGTCCTGCGAGATGTCCGCTATCCTGCCCGTCCGCGACGACGGTCTGGTGTACTTCTTCTCCATGGCTACCTCCTTCACCAAGGCTGCCCTGGGCGCCGAGGGTATCGGCAAGGACGTTACCATGATCATCGGCAACGGTTATACCAAGAACCACGCGCAGATCACTCTGGACGTGCTGCGCGAGAACCCCAAGCTGCGTAAGCTGTTCGACGAGAAGTACTGCTAAACGAAACTGACCGAAGCTGGGTGTCCCCTTCGGGGGACTCCCAGCCTTTGGCGTACCTAAAACAACGATTTTTGTGAAGGAGAAACGACATGAAAACTCGCAATGGTTTGTTTGCTGACGTTCCCGAAAATCTGTGGAACGACTGGCATTGGCAGGTTGCCAACCGCGCTGAGACGATCGAAGATCTGAAAAAGTACATGACCCTGACCCCCGACGAGGAAGCCGGCGTTGCCAAGACCCTGGGCAAGCTGCGCATGGCCGTCACCCCCTACTATCTGTCCCTGATCGATCTGGACGATCCGTTTGATCCCATCCGCAAGATGGCTATCCCCCGCGCTGAGGAGCTGGAGTATGCCGACTATGAGGATGCCGATCCCCTGCACGAGGATACCGACTCCCCCACCCCCGGCCTGACCCACCGCTATCCTGACCGCGTGCTGCTGCTGATCACCGACCAGTGTTCCATGTACTGCCGTCACTGCACCCGTCGCCGTTTTGCCGGTCAGAACGACTGCGAAGTGCCTATGCAGCAGATCGACAAGTGCATCGATTATGTGGCCGCCCACCCCGAGGTTCGCGACGTGCTGCTGTCCGGCGGTGATTCCCTGATGGTCGAGGACAACACCCTGGAGTACATCATCAAGCGCGTGCGCGCCATCCCCCATGTGGAGATCGTGCGTCTGGGCTCCCGTACGCCCGTTGTGTGCCCCCAGCGTATCACTCCCGAGCTGTGCGCCATGCTGAAGAAGTATCACCCCGTGTGGCTGAACACCCACTTCAACACCCCCAAGGAGTTCACTCCCGAAGCCGCCAAGGCCTGCGCTATGCTGGCTGATGCCGGTATCCCCCTGGGCAACCAGTCCGTGCTGCTGGCCGGCGTGAACGATTGCTCTCACGTGATGATGGAGCTGGTCCACGGTCTGGTCAAGATGCGTGTGCGCCCCTATTACATCTATGCCTGCGATCCTTCCCTGGGTCTGAGCCACTTCCGTACCCCCGTGTCCAAGGGCATCGAGATCATGGAAGCCCTGCGCGGTCATACCTCCGGCTACTGCATCCCCACCTTCGTGGTCGACGCTCCCGGCGGCGGCGGCAAGACCCCCGTTATGCCCAACTACCTGATCTCCGAGACGCCTCGTAAGGTCATCCTGCGCAACTTCGAGGGCGTTATCACCTCTTACACCCAGCCCGAGCACTATGTTCAGGATTGCCACTGCGACGTCTGCACCGGCAAGAAGAAGGTGGAGAAGACCGGCGTGGCATGGGTCGCCGAAGGCACCAAGCAGCGCTATCTGGAGCCCACCAAGCTGCTGCGTAACGAGCGTCACGTCAAGAAGTAAGAGAGAGGAAAAACTATGGAAAGCAAACTCGGCTTGAATTTTGAGCTGGTCAACCGTGCCCGTGCCTCCGCCGCCAAGATTGCGGACGACACCCAGCACTTTATCGACCAGCACACCACCGTCACGGTGGAGCGCGCTGTTTGCCGTCTGCTGGGTATCGATGACGTCAACGATATGGACGTTCCTCTGCCCAACGTGGTCGTTGACCACCTGATGGCAAACTCCCTGCTGCCCGTGGGTGCCGCGTGGGCTATCGGCAACGCTATGGTGGAGACCGGCAAGGATCCCCAGGGCGTGGCAGATGCCGTGAACAGCGGCGAGCTGGACCTGAGCAAGGTCCCCGCCCACTCCGACGCGGAGATCCGCGGCGCTATCACCCCCGTGGTGAACGCTACCGTGGACCGCATCAACAAGAACGTCGCCAAGCGTAACAGCTACCTGAAGGCGTGGGGTGATAAGGAAGGCCCGTACCTGTACATCATCGTGGCTACCGGCAATATCTACGAGGATATCACGCAGGCCAAGGCCGGTGCCAAGCAGGGCGCGGACATCATTGCCGTCATCCGTACCACCGGTCAGTCCCTGCTGGACTACGTGCCTTACGGCGCCACCACCGAGGGCTTCGGCGGTACCTACGCTACCCAGGAGAACTTCCGCCTGATGCGCGCGGCGCTGGACGAGGTAGGCGAGGAGCAGCACCGCTATATCCGGCTGTGCAACTACTGCTCCGGCTTGTGCATGCCCGAGATCGCCGCTATGGGCGCTCTGGAGCGTCTGGACGTCATGCTGAACGATGCGCTGTACGGCATCCTGTTCCGCGACATCAACATGCAGCGCACCATCGTGGATCAGTACTTCTCCCGTGTCATCAACGGCTATGCCGGTGTTATCATCAACACCGGTGAGGATAACTATCTGACCACCGACGATGCTATCACCGCGGCCCACACCGTGCTGGCCTCCCAGTTCATCAACGAGGCCTTTGCCAAGACCGCCGGTATGCGCGAGGAGCAGATGGGTCTGGGCCACGCGTTCGAGATGGATCCCGCCGTGGAGGATACGTTCCTGTACGAGCTGGCGCAGGCCCAGATGGCCCGCGAGATTTTCCCCAACGCGCCCCTGAAGTATATGCCTCCCACGAAGTTCATGACCGGCAACATCTTCCGCGGTCACATTCAGGACGCCCTGTTCAACATGGTGACCATCCTGACCAACCAGAAGCTGTGCCTGCTGGGCATGATGACCGAGGCCATCCACACCCCGTTCATGTCCGACCGTGCGCTGTCCATTGAGAATGCGCAGTACATCTTCCGCACCATGAAGGATCTGGGCGATGAGCTGACCTATAAAGAGGGCGGCATCATCCGTACCCGCGCCAACGAGGTGCTGACCAAGGCCACCGACCTGCTCTCCGAGATCGAGAAGCTGGGCCTGTTCACCACCATCGAGAAGGGCATCTTCGCCGACGTGAAGCGCCCCAAGGACGGCGGCAAGGGCCTGGCCGGCGTGGTCATCAAGGACGACAAATACTTCAACCCGTTCATTGAAGTCATGAAAGGCAAGGTGGGAGCATGAGCAGCGGACTGTATAATACCCATAAGATCGATTTCGATACAACGCTGGATCTGACCCGCCTGAAGCCCTATGGCGACACCATGAACGACGGTAAGGTGCAGACCAGCTTCACCCTGCCCATCAAGGATGATGAGCGCGGTGAGGAGGCTGCCCGCCAGATCGCCAAGAAGATGGGTCTCGAGGAGCCCAACGTGGCCTATCACACCGCGCTGGACAAGGAGTTCACCTTCTATGTGGTCTATGGCAGTTGCGTACACTCCGTGAACTACGAGGATATCCATGTTATTACTGTGGAGTCCGACGTGATGAGCATGGAGGATACCAATGAGTACATCAAAGAGCACATCGGCCGCAAGGTCGTGATGGTGGGTGCCTCTACCGGCACCGACGCTCACACCGTGGGTATCGACGCTATCATGAACCGCAAGGGCTTCGCCGGCCACTACGGCCTGGAGCGTTACGAGATGATCGAGGCCTATAACCTGGGCTCTCAGGTCCCCAACGAGGAATTCATCAAGAAGGCGCTGGAGCTGCACGCGGACGTGCTGCTGGTCAGCCAGACCGTTACCCAGAAGGATGTACACATCCAGAACCTGACCAACCTCATCGAGCTGCTGGAGGCCGAGGGCCTGCGCGACAAGTTTGTCGTATGCTGCGGCGGTCCCCGCATCACCCATGAGCTGGCCAAGGAGCTGGGCTTTGACGCCGGTTTCGGCGCCGGCAAGTATGCCGACGACGTGGCGTCCTTCGCCGTGACCGAAATGGTCAAGCGCGGCATGAAGTAAAACCATACGGCACCACTGGGTCAACTGCATAGGCAGATGGCCCAGTGGTTGCTGTCATAAAAAAGTAGGAGGAACAGAAATGGCAAAGAAACCTGTATTGACTGCCAAGGAAGCGGCGGCCATGATCCCCGACGGTGCCACGATTATGTGCGGCGGCTTCCTGGCTTGCGGCCAGGCCCGCGCTATCGTCAAGGAGCTGGTGGCCCTGGGCACGAAGGACCTGACCCTGATCGCCAACGATATGGGCCGCGCGACTGGCCCCATGGGCGAGGAGTTCTTCGGCATCGCGGAGCTGATCCACAACCATCAGGTCAAGCGCGTCATCGCCACCCATGTGGGCATGACCCCCGAGGTCGGCCAGCAGAACACCGAGGGTACACTGGAGGTCAATCTGCTGCCCCAGGGCACCCTGGCTGAGTGCATCCGCGCCGGCGGCGCCGGTCTGGGCGGCGTGCTGACCCCCGTGGGCATCGACACGCTGGTGGAGGAGTCCCCCTTCTGCCTGGGCCGCCACACTGTGGACGGCAAGGATTATCTGCTGATGAAGCCCATCCACGCCGATTTCGCCCTGCTGGGCGCCTATAAGTGCGATGAGTACGGCAACTGCTGGTACAAGGGCACCATGCGCAACTTCAACGTGGTGATGGCCACTGCCGCAGACACCGTGATCGCCGAGTGCGAGTATATCGTCCCTGTGGGCGACATCGAGCCTGAGAACGTCCATACCTACGGTATGTGCGTGAACTACATCGTGGAAGGAGACAGAAAGTAATGGAAAAGTCTGAGATCAAGGGCTTTATTGCCAAGCGCTGCGCCAAAGAGCTGAAAGATGGCGACGTCGTAAATCTGGGCATCGGTCTGCCCACCCTGATCCCCCACTATCTGCCCGAGGGCGTGGAGCTGATCATCCACGCTGAGCTGGGCATCGTCTCCGCAGGCAAGGCACCCAAGGAGGGCGACGAGAACTATGATCCGTACCACGTTGTGGACGCCGGCGGCAGCCCCGCTTCCGTGGCCTATGGCGGCGGCTTCATCGACTCCGCCAGCAACTTCGGCCTGATCCGCGGCGGCCATGTGGACGCTTGCTTCCTGGGCGCGCTGGAGGTCGATGCTGAGGGCAACCTGGCCAACTGGATTATCCCCGGCAAGAAGATGCCCGGCATGGGCGGCGCCATGGATCTGTGCGTGGGCGCCAAGCACTGCATTGTGTGCATGGAGCACACCGCCAAGGGCAACCCCAAGATCTTTGAGAAGTGCCGTCTGCCCCTGACCGCCTCTCACTGCGTGAACAAGATCATCACTGAGATGTGCGTGTTCGAGGTCACTGACAAGGGCCTGCTGATGACCGAGATCAACCCCGAGTTTACCGTGGACCAGATCAAGGAAGCCACGGCCGCTCCCTTCGAGGTCGCTGTTGACCTGAAGAGTATGCTGGACTAAGTGAAAATGCGTATGACTCCCCCGGCGAAGCCGGGGGAGTTGTTTTTTGGGGGGAGCGGTGAGTGCACGATGATACCTCATCCGTCAACGCTCCGCGTTGCCACCTGTCTCCCTGCGGGTCGGTCGGTTCACGGGTCTGACACGCCACCGACGTGTCATTCAACACCGTGAACCCCTCGAGGGGAAGGCAAGGGGCTGGGCGGACCGATGCGGGAATATTTCCAAAATGTGGAAAAATGCAAGAAATTTGTTACCAGGAATGGTGGTTTTAGGGGGAAATGCTGAAATTGGGGTGGACAAATGGGGAGAGTGTGGTATAATCTGTGTATCCGCAGGAGTACTCCTGCTTTAGCGTTTTAACAGAGATTAAAACGAAGCGTCCTGCGGAAATATTTAAAACAAGGGGAATATACAATGAAGAAGTTATTGGCAATGCTCCTGGCGCTGGTCATGGCGCTGGGACTGTGCAGCGTGAGTTGGGCGGAGACGACAGCGAATTGTACGGGTAGCTGTGAACATGAAGCGGCTATTGACGGTACACACTATGATACGCTGGCGGAGGCTATTACGGCGACCAAGATAGGGGATACGGTGAAGCTGCTGGCGGATGCAACCGGCGTGAATATCACTGGTCCCGTTGACCGCATGGTGACCATCGACCTGAACGGACACAATTTGACCGGCAGCGTCAGAAAGGATCATGACCTGACCATCACGGACACCAGCGCGGAAACGAAAGGCGCTGCGACGTTTGATTACGTTAGGTGCAATGTGCTGTACCTGAGTGGCGGTAAGGTGACGATTACCGACGCGAAGATTATCCATGCGCTGTATGTGCAAGGCGCGGACGTGACCATCAACGGCGGTGAGTACCACAAGGGCGGCACTGGCCACACTGCGGCGATCAATGTACAGGAGGCAGGCGGCAGCTTGACCGTTAACAGCGGAGTATTCCAGACGCAGAACAATCTGACGTGCGGAGGGAATATGGTCGTTCCGTGCGGCGACAACTGGTTTGCCGTGGGCAGAGCGACGCAGGGCGAGTACATGGTGAAAAAGGGCAACCTGTATTTCTATGACCTGTACACGGCGGTGAAGGCCGCCGGGGACGGCGAGATCATCACGCTGCTGGGAAACCAGACCGTCAGCAAGCAGATTGTGGTGGATAAGTCCCTGACGATTGACGGCAACGGATACAGGGTAGAGCTTGCCAAGCCTGTAGATAATGTAAATCTGACAAATATTGCACACGGTGTATTTGAGTTCTCCGGCGATAACAAGACCGCAGTCATGAAAAATCTGACCTTTAAGGACATCGACATTGATTCTGTGCTGATCCGTGCGTATAACTCCGGCAGCAATTCCAGCCTGACGGTGGACGGTTGCACGTTTGACAATGTAAAGGCCATCAATATGGTGCGCGGTTCTTCCAGCACGGCGGTGAATTGCGCGCTGAAGGTGACCAACTGCATGTTCAAAAGCTGCAAGACGATCACAGACGGAAATGGCGTTGTACAGATCGACAGCAGCAACACAACTAATGCTACCGGCAATGAGATCAAGAACAACAGCTTTATCGGCAATGAGGTAAAGCCTGAGGGCAATGCGGCGGTGATCTATCTGTCCGCGCCCGCGACGGTGCAGAACAACTGCTTTGAGGACAACAAGACCATTGCCAAGGACAGTGCTGCAAAGAACGGTATCGTTGTGACCGGAAGCAAGGCCGGGGCGTCCACCATCAAGGAAAATGCGTTTGTGAGCCACACGTTTACAAACGGCGACGCGCAGGGCGCGATCTACGGCGCGGTCAGCGCCACGACGGTGGACAACAACTACTACGGCGGCGGTATTGACCATACGGCGAAGGCCGGAGAAGGCTTTACCGAGGGAAAGGTGGCCAGCAGCTACAACAAGAACGCCGGGGCGGGCGCGTCGGTGAGCTCCGGGAGCTCCAGCAAGTACTACTACACCAAGCCCAGCACGGACACCGCGAAGGAGGAGACCAAGGGTTCCCCCAAGACCTTTGACGCGGGCGTGGGCATCTACGCCGTGACGGCGGTGCTGTCCGTGACCGGCATGGTGTGGGTCGGCAAGAAGCGGCACTAAGTCAACAAAAAAGAAAGCCCGTGGGGGCGTCTTTCATAGGTACACTTAGTGACCTGACCTTTTGTATGGGCAGGCAGTGGCGCAAGCCGCTGCCTGCCTGTTCTTTTTTCTGCCTTGATTTTGTCTGTTCTGCGCTTACGACACCTGCGTCTGTGCGGCCATCTGCTGCACGACCATTTCCAGAGAGGGAATGAAGTGGACTTCGGCACTCTCGGCATCTTCTGCGGACATGGTGCTGTCTACGACGCCGATGTCGCGGTAGATGATCCGTACCTCCTGCATACCATTGCGGTTGTAGCGACCCGGTCTCTCGCCAATGTCGATGCGTTCAATGAACAGCCACAGCAGCTCTGGCGTCAGATCGGTTATATCCGTGTAGCGACTGGCTTTCTCAATGAAGGCGTCCACGTTGGCGGCGGAGGCTTTCAGCTTCTCCAGCTTCGCCTGCTTCTCCGGGATGGCTGCGGCCAGCTGCTTCTGCTCTGTATTGTAGTCGGCAGACAGCATTCGGAACTGCTCGTTGCTGATCTTGCCCAGCACATTGTCCTCATAGAGCCTCTTGAATAGGACGGACAAATCCGAGTTTCGCTTCACCATTTTGTCCAGCTCCCGCTGGGTGGCGGTCATCTCCTTGCGGAGCTGTGCCGTGTTCTTGCGGTTGATGTAAGCAGCGAACTGGTGCTTCTTTGTTCTCGCGAAGTGCGTCACCCGCCGCAGGTCATCCAGTACGATAGCATTCAGGTTGGCTTCCGTGATATGGTGAGCCGTGCAGGCATCCTTGCCTCGCTTGCCGTAGGTGGAGCAGCGGAAGTAGTACTGTTCCGGCTTCATCTTACCCGTGCGGCACAGCACCATGTACCCGCCACAGTCGGCGCAGTAGACCAGCCCAGCGAACAGCCCCGGCGCATCCATGTGCTTGGGCGGACGGCGTTTGTGTTCCCGAACGCGCTGTACCGTGTCCCACAGCTCTTGGTCTATGATGGCCTCATGGGTGTTCTTCACCAACACCTGTTCCTCCGGCGGACGGTGGAATATCTGCTTGTTCTTATAGGACAGGGTGCTGCTCTGCATATTCAGTGTGTGACCAAGGTACACAGGGTTGGATAAGATGTTCGCCACCGTTGCGCCGCACCAGTTATACGGGCGCGTGGTATCCAGCCGTGTGCAGGCTACGCCGGTCTGTTGGTAGTACTGATTAGTGGGGTTCAGCACATGGTCGTCCCGCAGTATGCGGGCGATCTGATTCGGCCCTTTCCCCTCAGCACAGAGCTTGAAGATGCGCTGGACGACACCCTTTGTCTCCTCGTCGGGAACAAGGTGCTTGCTGTCATCGTCCCGCTTGCGGTAGCCGTAGGGCGGCTTGCCCCCTAAACGTTCCCCGTTCTCCGCCTGCATCCGTTTCACGGAACGCACCTTGCGGCTGGTGTCCTTGGCGTGGAGTTCGTTGGCCCAGTTGCGGATGGGGTTGAAGTCACTGCTGCTCTCTACCAGAGAATCCACGCCATCGTTGACCGCGATGAAGCGGACACCCTTGGACGGGAAGTACAGTTCCGTCAGCTCACCGACCTTCAGATACTCGCGACCCAAGCGGGACATATCCTTCACGATCAGAGTACGCACCAGCCCCGCCTCGATAAGCGTCACGATATCCTGCCACGCGGGACGGTCAAAGTTGGTACCGCTGTAGCCATCGTCCGCCATGAATACGGGATTCTGGGATCCGTTGTCGGCGGCGTACTTCTCCAGATAGCTGCGCTGGTTGACGATGCTGTTGCTGTCACCGGCGTGGTCGTCCTCCTGACTCAAGCGGCCATATAGAATGTCCACCGGTTCTCCGATTTTGATAATGTTGGTTGTAAGTTGACTTGCCATGTTGCCTCCTTTCTTAAGGGCAAGCCGATGCGGTACACACACCATACCGCAAGGCTCGTCCAAAGTCTACTGAAAGAATTACCGTTTTTCCTTCTCTATACTTGAGTCGATGCAGACCAGCAACTTCTTCGTGGCGGTAGTTGTTGGCTGGCCGGGGAAGATAGAGGTGACATGGAAGCAGTGCTTGCCCACCATCATGTCACGCTCCACGATGACAGCATCCTCGTCATAGTGATAAGTTGTATCACGGAATACAGGCTGCACACCATCGTCTGTCTCACGCAGCAGAGTACGTTCCGGCTGGTAGCTGCCCAGCATACCGGTCTGCTTGTATTCTTCGTATTCAGTCATAATAGTCCTCCTGAATCACATCCTTCAGCGAGATCGTGCCCCGTGTGCTGGTGACCTCGCGGACGCTGCCGCCGCGCAGCTTGTTGTATTCCTCGCGTGTCATATCCACGTCTGCGGCCAGCAGGTGGTTGGTGATGTTGTGCTCCACGGTCAGGTTGAACAGCAGCTTGGCCATACGGTTTGCGAACACGCCCAGCGTACCTTCCAGCACATCCGCAACGGCGTGTGGCAGGAACGCACCGGCGTTCTGCACCTTCAGGTAGCCATCGTAGAACCGAACCGCCTTCTCCACGAACTCACTTTGGCTGCCGCAGTTAGCCAGCGGCGCGTTTATTTCTATCATTTTCTTTGCTTCCGGCGTGAGCCAAAAAGCGTACTTTTCTTTGGTGTTTGTCATTTTAGTTTTCCTCCTTGAAATTTTGCCGCGACCCCGCAGTTTTTCTCGTAACTACGAGGCTTTTTCTGTTTCCGTCCCCACCGCCCACCGAAAAAGCCACTTTACGACCCCTGTGGCTGACCCTGTGAAACTGCCCGCACTGTGGGCAGAAGTGACCGGGGCGGGGGTGTCCACGACGCCGCCCCTTTCTCCTGCTTCGCTTTCGGCGCACCGAAAAGCTCCCCAACACGCGCCCAAATAGGCTGGAAGGTATCCGTACCCCACCTTCGCCCTGCGAGGCCACACAACGGCCCACAGGCGGCAACACCGCGGGCAACCGGCGCGAGGCGCGGTGTGGCTGTAAACTTTCCTTTTCCTTCCCTGGGTTTGCTCCAAAATCGTGATTTTTCCGGAGCAAAATAGCATCGTGTACCTCTGCCAAAAATCGGTACATTTTCGCTCTGTGACGGCTGTGACAGGTGTGACGGCAAATTCAACACAGGCACCATATCAGTTTTTCCCGTCACTGCCGTCACTCCCGTCACACGGAAGGCAAAGGATACTCAGCATCCGCGTTGTCCGTGTGCGTTCGCTGACCACGCGGATACCGTTCTGCTCCAGTACCTCCGCGTACTTCACCAGCCGCTTGGACAGCACACTGGGCGTTAGCCTCTCCCCTGTCTTTGCTTCCAGCAGCGCACTCAACTCCGTAGCTGTTCCCTCGAAGCTGCCCAGCCCCCGCAGAAAGACAGAGAGGGAAATTGCCTCCGGGTCGATGGAAGTGCGTTCCCCCTCCACCGGCTCTGTCAGCCGCCATGTGTAGCCGCTCTTATCGAATACCAACGGCAGCTCGCGGTATTCTATGTCCCGTCCGGTGCAGTACAGGGTCGCTTCACCGCTGCCGCGCCTACGTTCCTTCAGCACGAAGTTGCTGTCTGTCGCTCCGCTGATGCCCGTCGTGCCGGAGATCATATTCATGGGATCATCATCGTTCATCTTACGGAGGTGGTGAATGAGCAGGATGGCGATGTGGTGCTTGTCCGCCAACGCTTTCAGTACAGAGATGTCACGGTAGTCGTTGGCGTAGGGATTGCCGCTGTCGCTGCCGGTGCGGATGCGCTGTAATGTGTCGATGACTACCAGCGAGGTGTCGGGGTGCTGTGTAAGAAAGTTGGTGAGCTGCTCCTCCAGCCCCTCGCCGATGCCTGCGGCGATGGTGGCGAAGTGCAGTGCCTCCGGCGCGTCGTCGGTGATCTGAAACAGGCGGCTTTGGATACGGGTGAGGCTGTCCTCCAGGCAGAGGTAGAGCACAGTGCCTCTATGGGTCGGGAAGTCCCACACGCTTGTTCCCTGCGCCACTTGCAGACACAGCCATAGAGCCAGCCACGATTTGCCCACCTTCGGTGCTCCGGCAAGGATGTGTAACCCCTGCGGCAGCAGCCGGTCTATGATGAACCGTGTGGGCGGCAATGTAGTGGACAGCAGCGTGTCCGCGTCGATGGTAGAAAGAGTTTTTCTTGATGTCATAGCAGTCCTCCTTTGACAATTTATATCACCTACGATTATTCGAGTGCTGCGATGGTACCATTTCCCTTGACATTTAGCAATAGATAATTTACGATATTAGCAGATACACTATTATTCGAAATAGATTATCAATCGCAGGAGGGACGCGCCGTGGGAATATTGGGAAAAGATATGTTCGATATGGACAGGATGTACACCAACACACGCGTCGAGTTTGGTGCGGCGGGATACTGGGTGGAGGAGAAGGTGTACCCGCTGCCATACGGATTTGTGCTGACGGAGATCCTCAACATGGATGTCACGCCGTTTCAGGAAGCATTGGATGAGCTGGAGAGCGTGATCTCCCAGAGCCATACCGAGGCGGTATTGGGAACGTTTTTCAATGCTCTGAAATGGTTTGGGCGGCTGCCGCTGTACCGCAGCTACTTGTATCTGGCACAGGATATAGAGATGGTCTCGGTGGAGGAACTATTCACCGGCGAAATAAGAGAAGAGATCGAGGAATTTGTACTGCAGCGCAGGAGCAAGCTGATCCCCTTCATGCAGGAGCAGGTCAAGGCCATCCGCTTCGTACAGGAACGCTACGCGTGGTTCTTGGATGAGCTTTTCAGCAAGGCCGTTTTCGAAAAGAAGAAAGGGCAGCGGAAGCTGCCCTTGGCGGAACACATTTTGCAGGCGCACTTGGAGCCGTTTATCAGCGGCGTCAGCCTCGGCGCGGACAGAGAGGTAGATGCGCCGCAGGTAAAGACGCAGTACATGCTCAAGGGGATGTACTGTACCGAGCCGGAGATCGTGGAGCGAATGTACTTTGACGGGCTGCTGGATTTCGTGTATGTGGAGTTTATGAAAGGTTTGCAGCGGGGCTTCGTGCCAAAGCGATGCGCCCACTGCGGACGGTGGTTCTTACAAAAGCCGGGAATGAGCTATACCTACTGCGACAGGCCGTCTGAGCAGCTGGGAGGTAAGACCTGCCGGGACGTGGGGGCTATGACAAGTTTTAAGGAGAAGTCCAAGAACGATCCGCTATGGCAGATACAGATCCGCGCCTATAAAAAATACTTTGCCCGTGTCCGTAAGGGGACAATGAGCAAAGCGGATTTTGAAGTATGGTCACGGCAGTCGGAGCAGCTCCGCGACGCGGCGGTGGAGCGATACCGTTCCGCACGCACAGACGAGGAAAGAAACGAGATCGTCGATACGCTGAGAGTAAAACTGAATGAGGTATGAATATGATAGGGAGCCAGTCGAACGACCGGCTCCCTATTTTTTGCTTACACCGACGCAGAAGCTGCTCCGTGTATATCAGCCGTACAGCACCACTACGATGTACTCATCTCCTGCCGCGTTATAGCGAACGGTGCAGTTGAACCGTGCGTATGCGCTGACCACATCCGCGTTGTCCAATGCCGCGAGACATGCAAAGGTGGCATCCACATTGCCGCAGACGGCGGCATTCAATGCGGCCTGTCCGCCGTATTCGGTCAGCCGCGCTACACTGTCCGCTGTGCCGGGATAGTAGCTGGAGTCAGCGGTGGTCATACTGGTGTCGATGGTCACGCCGTACTGTGCCTTGGCGTACTCGTTGCCCACACGCACAGCCTCCTCGACGGAGTAGATGCCACCGGTGGCGGGAGGCACAGAGGGCACTTCCTCTGCCGTCTGCGCCGGCACGGTGTCTAAGCCTGTATTGGGTGCAGGTTCGGGTGTCTGTGTGGGTGTGTCCGCTGTTGGCGGTTCGGCTGGCACAGTGACCGCGGGTTCCTCCAGCGGCGCAACAACGGGCGCGTGTTGCGACTGCGCGGGGATTTCTGATATGGTTGGTTCGACAGCTACTTCCGCTATTCCCGTCGGCACATCTTGTGTGTCAGTTGTGGGGGTAGTCTCCTCCTGCACTATCGCGGGAACGGTGTCCACTTCCGGCGCAGCAGCCTGCCCGCAGCCTGTAAGCAGCAGGGCGATGCATAGAGTTAGCAGTACAAGTTTTTTCATAGTCGTGTTCTCCCTTCGGTTTTGGTAGCAAACACAACTACCACACAACCACAAACAAGTCAATGGGAATGTGAAAGCCAGAGATGGTCACAAAGGGCCATCCCTGGCTTTTTGTACATTATTTTGTGTTGTCTGGTCGCATGGTTAGGCGGCCTCTCGAATAGCTCCAGAGGCCAATGTGTTCCGGGAACTCCGCTTCCTATATCAGCGTTCTCTATATTCTGGTGCCTCCATTATCCTCCCATACCACTGCCGAGATCTTCTCCCAGGTCACAGGTGTAGCGCCACTCCACCACGTCGCCGTCCTTCAGCTGGTAACGGGAGCAACCGTAGTTGGGATACCAGCCGTTGACGTTGTACATCCAACCGGACAAACTGCCCACGTCGAACTCATAGAGGTTATTGATCCCCTCTACATAGGCGCTGTTATATACCGGAGTCCAGTTGGATTCCATGTGGATGGCGTTGTCCCGACATACCCGCTGGAGAACATCGAATACGCTCTCGCCGTCGCTGAACGTTACCTCTGTGGCTGGAAGGATGATACCGTCCTCCGGTACAAGGGCTTTCTTGCTCTCAGCACACTTATCCATATTGTCCAAAATCGTCTCGCAGGAGATGGATATAGTGCAGGTATACTTTGTGTCCGCATCCACGTTGCTGTCCTGCGGCTCTACAGGTGCCGGTTTACCCTCCGGCACCGGGTCGGTCATGTACTGATCCTTATCGCCGGTATCCTCCGGTTGCACCGTCTGCGTCTGACCGCAGGCAGCGCAAAAAAGCAGCACCGCTGTTAAGAGCAGCAAACAAAACGACTTCTTTTTCATGTTGAAACCCTCACAAAAGCACCTTACGCAGGGACGCTTCCGCGCCCCTGCGTTGGTGTATTCAAGAATTACTCCGCATCTCTGCCATGCCGTTTTTTGCTGGTCACCGCCAGTGCGGCAATACCACCGACAGCCACCACGCCGATGACCACCCACAGCACCACCTGTCCACCACTGGAGACCTCTCCGACCTCCGTATCGACAGGTGTATCCGTGTCGGCAGTATCATCCGACTTGTCGGTATCATCGACCGGCTCTTCGGCCTTGACGCCCTCCAGTTTCACATCCGTCATGTCATACAGGCTGGTCTGGCCGTTCAGTAGCCGGTAATATGCCACCAGTGCATAAAACCCCTGCTCCGTCGCCATGCCGTTGGCACTTGTCTCGGTGGCGAGGTGCTTGAATCCTCCGCCATTCACCGCGAAGCTGCACAGCGCGTCCAGCACGCTGACACCATTCTTGATGAACCGACTGTCCTTGGCCGGGTCAATGCCCAGTGCAGTCAGCGCAACGATGACCTGCGCGCAGGATTCGCTGTTGGCTGCGCCCCAGCTGGTGAATCCGCCGTCATTCTGCTGCACGGAGCTGAGCCAGCTCAGTCCCTTGTCCACAGCCTTCTTCGCGCTGCTGTTGCTCTTGTAGTAGGCTGCCAGCGCCTGAATAGCCATGGCGGTCATGTCCACATCGGCGTTCTTGCCGTCCAAACTCCAACCGCCGTCACTGCTGATCTGCGCGTCCAAAATGGTCTGCACCAGCTTGTCGCGGGTCACATCGCCGGCAGGCGTGTAGTTGTGGCTGTCCAGTGCGATCAGCGTGAAGATTGCGCCGTTGATGCCCTGCTTGGAAAGGTAGGACATCTCATTCAGCCCGGCCAGCAGGTCATGGCCGCCCACATTCGTCACATCCTTGCCGATGGCCGTCAGCGCCAGGATAATGCGGGCGTTTTCGGTGGCTTTATTCTCGTCCAGCCGTCCGTTGCTGTCGATGTTGTCCTTGACATACTTGACCACAGTGTCATAGTAGCCCTCCGGGACAGTACGTCCGCTGCGGGCAAGGCCCAGCGCCATCCACTCGCCGCCGATACTGCCCACGTTGGGCGTGCCCCGCTTGGCCAAGTAGTCGCCCGTGTTCTTGTAAATGGTATCCGCTTTCTTGCCCAGTTCGGCCACCAGCTTGGCATAGGCCGCCTCGGCGTCCAGGAGCGTCTGATAGTTGGTCACCAGCTTCTTGTCCGCCGCGGAAAGCGCGTCATACGCGGCGCGTGCCTTGGCGATGACATCGCCCTTGGTCAGATCCACCACGCCGATGGCGTTGATAAGGGCGATGACCTCATCAGCGGTCTTTTTCTCCTCCGGCGCGGGGCCCATGTCCGCCGCCTCCAGCGTGTAGTCATCCGTGTAGTGGAACACGATGACGTCGCCCTTCTTCAGATACTGCTCACTGACGCCCAGCATGGGGTACTCGCCGTTCAGCGTATACATCCAGCCGGAGTTCTTGCCGTTAGTGAACTCGCCAATGGTCACACCGCCGTAGGTCACGCTCTTGATGTAGTTGCCGGTGGGGTTATCCCATGTTACGCCGGGCAGCTGCCGCAGTGCATCCCACACGGTCATGTTGGTGGTCACTTCTACCTTGTGGCCGCTGACCCACGCGGTCAGGCCGCCCTTGGACAGTCCGTGTACCTGGCCGTTGTCGCCGTGGGCCTTGTCGCCCAGCAGGGTGATGGTCACGGTAATGTCCTCCGGTTCTTTATACAGCACGGTGACGACGATCTCTACCTTAGCCGCGCCGTACTGGAGCGTCACCGTCTGCTGACCGTGCTTGTTGCTGTCGTAGCCGGTGATCTTGAGGTCGGAATCATTCAGCGGCACATTGGTAGTCGTACCGTCAGACCACTTGGCCGTCAGCGTAAGGCCGGACAGATTCAGAGCATCACCGACATAGTGCTGGTTTTTGATTTCGCCTCCGACAACAAGCTCATAGGCAACGGCCTCTTGGCGGAGAATCGGCCCAGTCGCGCCTTGAATCCAGTTGCGGAAGCTGGTTTTAGAACTGTTGAGCAGTGCAACAACGGTTTCATTTGTCAGGTCTTCCTTCGTGACACGCTTTACCAGTTTATCTGCGTCTTTACCTACAGGGTCATCAGTACGATTATAACCACCCCTTTGATCAAAACCGAAAATATCAGGGACTTCAATTGCGGTATTCACATAGCGGGTGTTGCTGTCTGTTTCGTGTTCGGCACTGGTATCAACGATAGCGATCTCGCCAATACCCTTAGCCGCACCGCTATCTTCGCAATAATAGTTGTCGCTGACCCAATTATACTTATTCAGCGACTGCATATAGCCAATGATGCCGCCAACAAATTTCCCCTCGCCAGTGGCTGTGATCGTACCGTAGAATACATTATCGACTACATCACCAGCACCATTGCCCCACGCTTGTACGACACCGGGTTCACCGCCGGTGATACCGCCGATTTTATCGGCGCCTGTAATGCTGCCGCTGACAAAGCAATTGCGGACTGTTGCCAAAGGTGAGTTCGGTGCAGACCAGGCATTATATCCCGAACCCAAAATGCCGCCGACATAATTGCCAGTAGCGATGACAGCGCCGGTAAAAGAGCAGTTTTGAATTTGGAACAAGCCCATAGACTGGCCTTTATTTCCGACTAGGCCGCCAACTCGGTTCTTGCCCTTTACCGTGGCAGAACTGGTACAGTTTATGAGCATACCATTGAACTCACCGCCAAATGAACCAATACCACTTTCGGCCCCGGTGTATCCTATCGTGACACCTTCCTCTATGGTACAATCAATGATATACACATAGTTCTTGCCTGACGCATAACCCCCGATAAAGCCCGACTTCAGGGTGGAAGAGCCTTTTAGCAAGCGGCAATTCTCGATCCGAATGGTTTCAGGAACATCGCCAACATTATAGTCGCCGTTGTCCCCATAATCAACCACATAGTTGTTTAAGAGGCCGTAACCATTGATTTCTTCACCATAGATATTAAGGTTTTTTACGACCGCATCCCGTGCATATCCAATCAAAGGCAGTCCGCCCTTTGGGATGATGATCTTATGCCCGTCGCCGTCTATGATCCCGCTGAAAGCATTGATATTGACGCCCCGATCGGGAAGGGCAGCGCCTTCCTTCAGGCTGCCCAGCGGCTCCCAATCCTGCGGAAGTTCAATATCATTTGCAAATTTGAAGTAGGTATTTCGGAAGGGCTTGCCATCCCCGTTGGCTACAAGGTTTTGCAGCGCTGCCAACTGTGCGCCCGTTGAAAGAATATAAGGATCTTTTTCGGTTCCGCTTCCTGTAACGCCTTTCGGCATTCCGCCAGTTACTTCGACCCGTACAATATCTGAGGTCACTTTCTTGCTGGTGATTTTGTTTTTGCCCGTACCATATGTATCCTGCACGACGCAGTAATAGTAATATATGCCGCCCGCTCCTGTGTCGGGAATGTATTCGTTTTTGTTTTTGCTTTTGTTTTCGACAGACTCCGCCCCGTCGGTGCTGCATTTAGTGTTTTTGTACCATGTATATGAAAGTTTGCCGCCTGCAGATCCTTCCGCCACGACACACAAAGGAGAAGCCTTGTTGCCCGTTTCGTATGTCGCTGAGACAGGCTGACTCGTGATAACAGGATCCTTTAGACTATTTCCCCTTACCGTGACAAGAAAGCTCGCCGTACTGGTATATTTTAAGCCATCCACCACAACGGATGCCTCAAATATGTGCTTGTTTTGCATTCCATTTGCAGGATTTGATGTGTCTATTTCAACCGTATTGGTTGTGCTGACGATTTTCCCGCTAAGAGTCCTCCATTGAAGGTCTGCGTCCGGCGCAGAAGCCGTTACCGTTATTGAATACTTCTCACCAATGTTCGTTGATACCATGGTGTTTGGTTTCGCTAGAGTCTTGCCGTTATAGGTTAATTCCGGAAAATAATCTTTCTCAATCGGGTCGAGCAGAAGTGTATAGGTGCGTCCCTCCACGCCCCATTCTTCGGAACCACGCGTCACGATAGTCACGGTGGTCTTTTCGGTGATGGTGTATGCTTTAGTTTTGACGCCATCCACCAACGCACATCCATTATGACCTTTAGGATCAAGGAGAGCACTGACATTGCTGTTTACATTTGGCTTAACAGTTATTTCTTTGCCTGTTACAGCAGTAGCATAATACTTGAACAGTTCTATTTCTTTGTAAGGACGTGCGATGTTCGAACGATATGTGGGAAGGGGCTTGCTCTCTTCAACCCCTACTGTTTCAAGATCACAATACGGCTGCACAGATATATCGTAGGTCGCCCCATCAACATACAGCTGCATACTCCGTGAAAACATCAATTCCGTATCTCCCAAAGAAGGCGCACTCCCAACCGAATAGGCTTCGGCGGTAAGTATTCCTTCCTCAGATTTTGCTTCCCATGGAGAAGGGGCTATTTTATACGCACCCGGCACATAACTGTCGTATTTTAACGAAAAAATTTCCGTGTAGCTCTCAGGCGCGATTATTTTTATGCAGTGATTCCGATCTACGACACCACTCACGGGAATATAGAGCGTATAGGTTCCGTCCTCTGCTTGGCGCAACTCTAGCGAGGTCGTCTTGGTCGTGCTGACATCATAAAAAGAAAATTCGAGAGGGGACGGAGGTGTCTCCTCAATGCTTTGCGCCTCCATCAGGGCTAATGTTTCCGTAGTAGGCGCGGCGTCTTCTTGCTTTGAGTAGGCCGAAGAAGCAAGAGGGTCTGTCGCGCCTGTTTCTACGGAGTCTTCACCGCTTGTGGAAACGTTCAATTTTTCGCCGATGTACTCGACCTCGGCATTTTGCCCCACTGAAGGCGCTACCTCCTGCGGCAGATCATTTTCTGCGGCAAAAGCACTTACCGGCAGCAGGCTGAACAATAGCACCAGTGCCAGCAGCCCGGCTTGCAGGCTTGCCAATCGTTTTTTCATAATTCGTGTACTGCCTTTCTTAAAATCAACTTATAAAAGGAAGGGGCGGGCGATGTGTGCCCGCCCCTTTATCTTTTCTGCTGTATGTATTTAGCTGTTGCTCTGTACCTCGTAAATGCAGTAGGGACTGAAGTCGAAAACGATGATCATTCCGTCTGTCAGCGTCACATTGGTGCTGTACGTACCCGTGGCGGCGATATTGCTTGCATTACTGCCATAGGCAATGTTCCAGCCGCTGCCGCTATATTTGTTATAGACAACGCCGTTGATAGTCTCGGTATCGGGATACGGATTGCCGTAGGTAGCATACTGGGGATAGACACCGTTAATATAACCGCCAGGGTTACCTTCCAAGGGGTTTGCATCCCAACCGGCGACTACCTTATTGGAGTCCGTAATGTCAGTGCCGTTCAGCCAAAAAGCAACCAAAAGGGCATCCAGCACATTGGGCGTTTTGAAGCTCGAAGGTGTCGTGGTCGGCTTTGCGTAGGCGCTCTGCGTGTCCGCCAAGCAGTCGGAAACATCACTGATGCTGATGGTGTAGTCCGAAATATAGAAGTTTGCGTTGATGTTGGTGGAAGTAGGGATGCCTCCCCGATAGGCGGGCTGTTCTCCAATACCACCCTCGGTGAACATTCCGTAGGTGACGTACACCGTCACAGTGCCGCTTGTGTCTGTTGTGGCAGATGCCGGAACCACAAGGGCTACGAGCATCATGACTGCCATCAGCAGAGACAGTACTCTCTTCTTCATGTCATTTTCCTCCTTAATAATTTTATAAACTCGTCATGTGCCATCATGACGTGCTTACCGGATAACAGTTTGAGGACGGCAGGAGGGGTCGGCGAACCCCTCCTGCCCTTATGGAAAGCTGACAGTCTCCGTTCAGACCGTCATGGCTTGACAAGGGTAACTCAGCAGGTTTCCTCCTGCTCCGCAGCCTCGGTCACTTCTTTCGCCGCTTTGCGCCTCACGGCCCTTTCGTGCATTCGCTGGCCGCGGCGCAGATCCTTTTCCGTCTGCCTCTGCCGCTTCTTCTCCTTGCGTTCGGAAAGAAACAGCGGCAGCAGCTTTTCTTTTTCCATGCGGTAACGCAGTGTGTTGTTAAGTTTAGGTGTGGTTTTTGGCCGGGGCAATCCTGCGGCTGTCATGGCATTATCCCAGCTGCCGAATCGCTGCTCGATAAACGCACCACCGTCGATCTCTGTGGGGCTGGGACTATGCCCCAGCGCAGCGGCACATACATTTAGATACTGCGTTAGGGCCGCACGAGTCACCCCGGCATTGTTCTCGGCGAACGCTGCATCCCGCGCTGTCAGCGAGGCTTTAGCTCGTTCGGCGACCTGACCATTTAACCAATTTTGATAGTCAAATCGTTGGCGTGGATCTCTGTTTGACATATTTTCCCCCTCAATAATGACAAATGCCGCCTCTTTCAGCTAAACTGAAAAAAGCGGCAAGCACCCAAAATAGAAGTGCGTAAACAAACTATGATAGCTGTCACAACAAGCACTCCTGTCACAACGCGTGGAGAATCCGCCCACCGCTAATGGCCCTAATCATACAAGTCTCCCGCCTCGCGCCACGGAGCTGCTGCTCCTCGTTTGCTACCTACCTTCTCAAGGGGCATCCCTCAATGGCGGACTTTCGTCCAACAGCTACTGCTGTTTTGGTGCATTCTTGCGCCCACGGTGCCGTTCGCGTGGGATTATTATTCCCGTTCCTTTTATGCAATTACCTGACCGCGCACAGAACGCAGTTCGGATAACCGCTGTAAGACATCCCAGGGCCTATGAAGTTTTTATGTGTATCAGCAGGGTATATTAAGGCATAATACAGAAATGTAATGGCCTTCCTGCCGCACTTCCGCAAAGTAAACTAACTTTGCGGA
>ULQX01006345.1_pt1 | contig 90648 bp, 86 predicted proteins | sample 1954941 | NCBI WGS metagenome assembly ULQX01 (sample SAMEA4835667, study PRJEB28245) | human gut metagenome | biome: gut microbiome; material: fecal sample | place: Denmark | collected 2008
AATTTTAAAAGCACAATATTATTGAGTGTTAATAAGTTTTAATTTATAAAAATGGGGGCAGTATATGGAAGAAAAGGAAAAAGATAAGAAAATTCAGGACTTTGGACAGGTAGTGCTTGAGAATAATAAAAAACATGGTAAAATACATTTAATGACGATTATCGGTGAAATAGAAGGACACGATGTTCTTCCGGTATCAAGTAAATCAACAAAGTATGAGCATATTCTGCCACAGCTTGCATCAATTGAAGATAATGAAGAGATAGATGGTGTATTATTTCTTATGAATACAGTTGGTGGTGATGTAAGTGCAGGGCTGGCTCTTGCAGAGATGATTGCTTCAATGTCAAAGCCGACAGTTTCGCTTGTGCTTGGTGATTCACACAGCATAGGAGTACCGCTTGCAGTGAGTACAGATTATAGTTTTATTGCACCGACGGCAACTATGATTATTCATCCTGTAAGAATGAATGGAACGATTATAGGTGCACCACAGACATTTGATTATTTTAAAATGATACAGGACAGGATTGTCAGGTTTATATCATCACATTCAAAGGTTTCGGAAGATGAACTGGAGAAAATGATGATGAACACCGGAATTCTGACAAAAGACTTAGGAACAATTCTTGTCGGACAGGAAGCTGTAGATAAAGGACTTGTAAATGGCGTCGGAGGAATAAAGGAAGCATTTGCGAAGATGCAGGAACTTATGAATGAAAAAGGAAAAGAACATGACTGAAAATATTGCGGATAAGGAAATGTCCGAATGTAAATTATGTCCAAGAAATTGTAAAAAAAACAGAAAAAATAAAGAAAAAGGCTACTGCCTTATGACGGATGAACTCTGTGTTGCAAGAGCGGCCCTGCATATGTGGGAAGAGCCATGTATTTCAGGAGAGGAAGGCTCAGGAGCTGTGTTTTTTTCAGGATGTACTTTAAGATGTGTATTTTGTCAGAACAGAAATATAGCTGCGGCACAAACAGGAAAGATTATCAGCATTGACAGGCTTGCTGATATTTTTCTGGAATTGCAGGAAAAAGGTGCCAATAATATTAATCTTGTAACGCCGACACATTTTGTGGTGCAGATTGCACAGGCTATAAAAAAAGCAAGAAGGAACGGACTGATAATTCCAATTGTATACAATACAGGCAGTTATGAAAACATAGAAACTTTAAAGCTTCTTGATGGTCTTATTGACATATATCTTCCGGATATGAAATATATGGACAGTTCACTGTCACTTAAATATTCCAATGCAAAAGATTATTTTGATGTTGCATCCAAAGCTCTTGATGAGATGTTTAAGCAGATTGGAAAACCAGTTTTTGATAAACGTGGAATTATGAAAAGAGGAATGATAGTAAGACATCTTATACTGCCGGGGATGACATATGATTCAAAAAATGTTATAAAGTATTTATATGAAACCTTTAAAGATGATATTTATATAAGTATTATGAACCAGTACACACCGCTGAAACAGGTTGAAAAGTACCCTGAGATAAACCGGAAAGTGACAGATAAAGAATATGATGAAGTTGTTGATTATGCTATTGGACTCGGAGTTGTAAACGGTTTTATCCAGGAGGGAGAGACTGCATCGGAAAGCTTTATCCCTGAATTTGACTGTGAGGGAGTTTGACTATATAATGAAAAAAGAAGTACATGGGCAGGATAATAAAATAAAACAAAATAGGGCACATATCTGGCAGATAGCCTTTTTTTCGCTTAATAATACATCGACTAATTTATTTCTGGCAATGATGGGATATGTATCATATTATGCCAATGGCATTGCGGGAATAGGTGTAGTTGTAATATCATTTATTCTTACCGGAATGAGAGTGTTTGACGGAATTACAGACCCTGTTATAGGATATATTCTTGATAAGACAAATGGCAGATTTGGAAAATTCAGGCCATTTATAGTTCTTGGATATATTCTTATGGCAGCAAGTTCACTGGTGCTTTTTTTTACAACACACCTTGTGCCTCGTTTTATACGTGCACCGTATTTTATAATAATTTATGCTGTGTATATAATAGGATATACTTTTCAGACAACAGTTGTAAAATCAGGTCAGTCAGTTATAACGAACGATGTAAACCAGAGACCGCTTATAACATTTTTTGATTCAACATTTATAATGTTCGCACATGGTCTTACAGCATTTTATGTTTCGGTATATCTTATACATAAATATAAAAATTTTAATTCCAGTGAGCTTTTTGCTGAATTTGTAATAACTGTTGTTATTTTATCGGCAATATGTACGCTTCTGGCTGTAATAGGAATATGGCAGAAAGATAGAAAAGAATTTTTTAATCTTGAAAATAATAATTCGGGTGATAAGCCCCAGAATATTAAATTCCGCGATTATGCTTCGATTTTAAAGCATAATAAACCTATAAGAATGCTTATAATTGCGGCTGCGTCAGATAAGTTCGCTGCTATGGTTTACGGCAATTCTACAGTTATTGTCATGCTATACGGCATACTTATGAAAAATTATCCTCTTGCTGGAATTATTGGCATAATAGTTGGAATACCTAATCTTGGAATTATTTATATAGGAATTAAATATGCACAGAAATATGGACAGAAAAAAGCAATGACAGGAGCGACATGGTTTGCAATTATATTCCAGTCTGTATTGATGATTATGATGATTTTTTGCGATCTTACAAAAGTATCAGTTACGAATATTAATCTTATAACGATAGTATTTTTGACAGTATTTGCACTGCTCAATGGTGTAAAATCAATAACAAACAATATGGTTGTGCCTATGATAGCTGACTGTACTGATTATGAATATACAATAAGCGGACATTTTGTTCCGGGAATCATGGGAGCTTTATTTTCATTTATTGACAAATCATTTTCGGCACTGGGAACATTTTTTGTGGGAATATCACTTTCACTTATAGGTTATTCAAAAGTGTTTCCACAGGTTGGCGACGAACTTACGCAGCCATTAAAATGGATGACAATTTTCTTTTATTGTATAATACCTATTATTGGCTGGCTTATAACTTTATTTGCAATGAGATATTATAAGCTCGACAAAGCTGCGATGAAAAATTTATACAGTCTGAAGGGTGGAAAAGAATGATAAATATAAAAAAAGGCAATCCGGCACAGCGTGGAGCACAAAAAACCGGAAGTATGTCATATAATTTTGCATTTGCAGGTGTTTCTGATAATATAACACTGCTGATATTTGACGGAAGAAAAAATCTGAAATGCAGAGTAGAGTTAGATGAAACATACAAGACAGGCGATGTGTTTTCATGTAATATTTCCGGTGAAAATCTTGATAAAGCAATGTACTGTTATGAGTCAGATGGAAAAATGATACCGGATTTGTATGCAAAGACAGTTACATGCTGCAGTGAATTTAATAAAATACAGGATAATGCCAGATATCTGAGCAGAATTGTGCTTGATGAATTTGACTGGGAAGGTGATATGCCTCTTCAGACTCCATATGAAGACAGTATTTTTTACAAAATTCATGTCCGTGGATATACTAAAAGCAGAACATCAATGGTAAAACATAAAGGGACTTTTGACGGTATTATCCAGAAAGCAGATTATCTTAAAGAACTTGGAATTACGGCGGTTGAACTTATGCCGGCTTATGAATATGATGAAGCCGGACGCTTTCCGGATTATGATGAAAATGAAAAACCATCAGGAATGTATAAAATGGCAGAGCAGGGACGTCCGCTTAATTACTGGGGATATTGCAATGCACTCCATTTTGCACCGAAAGCTTCTTTTACTTCGTGTGCATCATACAAAAATGATTACACATATGAGTTTAAAAATATGGTAAAGCAGCTTCATAAAAAAGGAATAGAAGTTATTATGGAGATGTATTTTAGCGATGAGACACCTGAACTTATCACAGATTGTATACGTTATTGGGTGATGGAATATCATATTGACGGAGTGCATCTGTATGGTCCGCCATGTGCATTAAATGTCTGTGCCACAGACCCTGTTCTTTCATATACCAAAATAATTACAGTGTTCTGGGATGGCAAGAGAGGACATGTGCGTCATATGGCAGATTATAATGATGGGTATCTTGGAATTATAAGACGTTTTCTGAAAGGTGACGATAACCAGCTTGAAGATTTTATAAATACACAGAGAAATAATCCACAGAATGCGGCGGTAATTAATTATATTACTAATCATAATGGATTTACATTAAACGACTGTGTGAGTTATGACAGGAAACATAATGAAGCAAATCATGAAAATAACCGTGATGGCGAGAGCTTCAATTACAGCTGGAACTGCGGATTTGAGGGCCGCACGAAAAAGAAAAAAGTTCTGGCTCTCAGGGAAAAGCAGATGAAAAATGCACTTATGATGCTTATGTTTTCAGCAGGAACACCACTTATTTTCGGTGGTGATGAATTCCTTAACAGTCAGCTTGGAAATAATAATCCATATTGCCTTGATAATGAAATTTCATGGGTAAACTGGAATGATAATGAAGTATCAAAAAGAATGACGGAATTTGTAAAGAAACTTATTTCATTCAGGAAAAAATATAATATCCTTCATATGAAAGACAAGCTGCTTGCCTCTGATTCACTTTCATGCGGTTACCCTGATATTTCTTATCATGGAAGCGGTGCATGGTATCAGGTTACAGAAAATTATAACAGGCATATTGGAATAATGTATTGTACAAAATATTCAGATTGTAAGACAAATGCAGGAAAAGATGATGAATTTGAGCTTATATATATTGCATACAACATGCATTGGGAAGCACATGAACTTGCACTTCCAAAAATTTCTGAATCATCATCATGGAATGTGAAAATATGTTCGGCGGATGATGAAAGTGTAAGCGTTACAGACAACAGAACACTTCATATCGCAGCGAGGACATCAGCTGTATTAACAGCAACTATAAAAAATATTAAAAATATAAAAAGGGGTCATCGTGAATATAAATAATCCGGAAGAATTAAAAAAATATTTTGAGAAATTTAAAGAACTTGTAAAAAATGAAGAAGCAGATAAAGCAATGCATATGCTTGAAGAACTTCTTAAATCAATAGAAGAACAGGTGAAAGTAAGACGAGCTGGTTCTATAGATGCAAGAGGAAATATAAGCATCAGCGAACCACAGGATAATTGTGAACATATATATATGAGCCTTAATCATGTTATGGAATATTATATATATGCATTTTATTTCAAACCTGATTGCGATGTGGTACTAAGTGAACTTCCATATGGTGAATATTACAGGTCCTATGGCGATTTGTGTGTGAAAAGCGGGCGTTATAAAGCAGGTATTGAAGCATACAGCAACGCAATATGCTGGAATCCCGTAGATTTGGATGCAATTCTTGGACTTGCGGAATGTTACAAGTATCTTAATATGTTAAAAAGATATATGATAGCAACAAAAGAGGCGTACAGGCTTTGCTGCACAAGAGCAACAATGGCCAGATATTACAGAAATATGGGATTTTATTATCTTTCTGCATACAAGCCGGAAGTGGCAAGAGCCTGTTATATATATAGTAATATTTATTACAAAACAGATAATGCAGATGCAGAACTTTCTTATATTGAGCAGGCTTTAAATCAGGAGACACCTAAGCTTTCTGTTAAAGAAATGCAGAAAATGTTTGATGATGAAGGAATTGAGCCGGGACCATCATCAGATACTATAGGTGTAATATACCGTGTCGGACAGATAATGATGGAAAGTCAGGATTATCGACTTGCAAAAGATTGTTTTTCGATAGTTTATGACATAACACAGGAAGAACAGCTTGAAAAGCTTTTGGAGGAACTTGAAAATGTTTGATTCGATAATATTTGACCTTGACGGAACACTGTGGGATTCAACAGTGCCAATCTGCGAGTCATGGAATGTTGTATTAAAAAGACATGCTGAGATAAAAAGACCACCAGTTACAATAAATGAACTCGGTGAATGTATGGGACTTCCAATGTATGATATTGCAGCTAAACTTTTTCCGTTGGAATCAAAAGAAGTACAGACTGCGATTATGGATGAATTGTGTGCGTATGAAAATGAATATCTTTCAGAACATGGTGCGAGGCTTTTTGACGGACTTGAAAATGTATTATCATTATTATCAAAAAAATACAGGCTGTTTATAGTGAGCAACTGTCAGGACGGCTATATCGAAGCTTTTTTAAAGGCTCACAGGCTTGCAAAGTATTTTGATGATACTGAGTGCTGGGGAAGAACCAGAACATGCAAGGGCGAGAGTAATAAGATTCTTATAAAAAGAAATAATCTTTGTAACCCTGTGTATGCCGGAGATACATCAGGTGATGCTGAATCGGCGGATTATGCGGGAATTCCGTTTATTTATGCAGCTTATGGTTTTGGAAATGTAAGCAGTGATAAATATATTGCGAAAATAGATGATATAAAAAATCTTCCAGAACTCATGGAAGAATTGTAAAAAAACATTGACATCAAAATTTTTTGGTGTTACAATCAGTCACAAGTTAAATAAATAGAAAAAGTCGTTGAACAAAATAGTACATTTAGCACGTACATCACAGAGAGTCAGGGTAGATGTGAGCTGATATGGAAGGCTTTATGGAATGGGTTTGGGAGATGCGTAGGTGAATTTATAAGTAGCTTACGACGTGGCCTCACGTTACAGGGGAAAGATATTATATACCGGCAGGTATTAAGTATCGGAATGAGACAAGATTTGTTTTTGTAAACGGTGGCATATCCAGTTTGGATATGTCTTTTTTTTATACAGACATCAGAACGGATGCCAATGTATAGAATACACTTTGAATCTTGTGAATAAGGGTGGCACCGCGTTGATTCGTCCCTGACAGCTTTTATGGCTGTCAGGGATTTTTTATATGCAAAGGAGTTGGATTATGAAAAAAGTTTTAAGAGCATACAAAAAGACAGTCAGTATAGTAAATGAAACTGCTATCTGGATGTATGAAAATCTCGGAAGTGACAGAGTTGGTTTCCTTATGGAAAGTAATGAAAAAGAAAGTGGAAAATATACATTTATGGGTGTTGATCCGCAGGCACTTGTTCAGTCACAAAAAGATGGTCTTGTGATAACTGAAAACAATGGAAATGTAACAAAATTAAAAGGAAATCCACTTGTTTTATTAAAAGAATATTTCAGTTCTTTTGAAGTACATTCAGATGAAACACAGGATGAATTTAATGGTGGACTTGTTGGAAGTCTGGGATATGATTTTATAAGATATACAGAAAATCTTCCAGATGATAATGAAGATGAGATTGGAATTGAGACAATCCAGCTTATGCTTGCTCTTAAATTCATTGCCATAGACCATATGGCAGAGACGGTTACGGCGGTCGTTCTTGACGAAGATAACGAAAAGGGAAAGAAAAGAGCACTTGCTGAGGCAGAAAAGCTTATTGATGAAGCGAGAACTCCTGGAAATGAAAATAAAAAGAGCTGTGAAATAAAAAATCATCACGATGGAGTGATAATAAAAAAGTCGGATACGCTTGAACAGTATTCTGAAAAAGTAAATAAAATAAAAGAATATATTAAGGAAGGTCATATTTTCCAGACAGTATTGTCACAAAGATGGACAATACAGACTAAACAGACAGGATTTGATTTGTATAAACAATTAAGAGTTCTTAATCCGTCACCGTATCTTTATTATTATAATTTTGGAAAATTTGAGATAATCGGAAGTTCACCGGAAATGATTGTAAAACAGACAGGTAACAATGTTTATACATGTCCTATTGCAGGAACGAGAAAAAGAGGAAAAACTAAAGAAGAGGATGAAGCATTGGAGCGAGAACTTCTTTCTGATGAAAAGGAAAAGGCAGAACATGTAATGCTTGTTGACCTTGCAAGAAACGATTGCGGAAGGGTATCGCAGATTGGCAGTGTCAAAGTTACAGAATTTATGAGAGTCCAGAGGTATTCACATGTAATGCATATTGTTTCACTTGTTGAGGGAAAAAAACACGGTTCATGTCATCCGCTTGATATGGTTTCCTCATTTTTACCGGCAGGAACATTAAGTGGTGCACCGAAAATCCGTGCAATGGAAATTATAGATGAATTAGAGACAGTAAGAAGAGGTCTTTATGGCGGTGCAACAGGATATCTTGCATTTGACGGAAATATGAATTTTTGTATAACAATCAGAACAATGATTAAAAAAGGCGATAAGGTATATCTTCAGGCAGGAGCCGGAATAGTTGCCGATTCGGTACCGGAAAACGAATATCAGGAATGCTGCAACAAAGTAATGGCACTTGCAAAAACGCTTGTTGAGGAGGAAAATTTATGATTTTGCTGATTGATAACTATGATTCATTTACATACAATCTTTATCAGTATATAGGTACATTTAATGATGATATAAAAGTTGTAAGGAATGATAAAATTACAATAGAAGAAATTGAAAAAATGAATCCGGAAAGAATCGTCATCTCTCCAGGACCTAAGAGCCCAAAAGAAGCCGGAATATGTCTTGATGTAATAAAAAAATTCGCACCGGCGATTCCGATTCTTGGCATATGTCTCGGACATCAGTGTATAGGTGAGGCGTTTGGAGCAACAATCGACCATGCAAAAAAGATATTTCACGGCAAGCAGTTGCTTGTCACACATACGGGAACAAGCGTGTTTACAGGAATTGATTCGCCTGTAAAGGTGGCAAGATATCATTCACTTGCAATAATACCTGAGACAGTTCCTGACTGCCTTTCGGTTATCGCAAAGACAGATGACGGTGAGATAATGGCTGTGAGACATAAAGAGTATAAAACAGTAGGTCTTCAGTTCCATCCTGAATCAATATATACAGAGCATGGCAAACGAATGATAGAAAACTTTGTAAATGACAGAATTTAAGCGGAAGGAAATGAAATGATTCTTGATGATATAGTAGCTGCAAAAAAGAAAAGACTTGTCCGGCATAAAGAAAATGTAAGTGAACAGGATATGAAAAATCTCGCATTAAATGAAAAACGCGTCCCGATAAGTTTTTATAATGCTTTAAGAAAGCAGGGGCTTTCAATTATAGGCGAATTTAAAAAGGCATCGCCAAGCCACGGGAAAATGAATAATAAAATTGAACTTACGGACAGAATAGACCAATATAATAATGCGGTTGATGCAATATCATGTCTCACTGAAGAAGATTATTTTCTCGGAAATACTGATTATCTTAAACAGATAAGAAAGATTACGAATCTTCCTATTATACGAAAAGATTTTATAATTGATGAATATCAGGTGTATGAGGCAAAAGTGATAGGGGCAGATGCAATACTTCTTATTGCTGCAATACTTGACGATGAAAAGTTCAAAGAATTATATGACCTGGCATACAGCCTTTCACTTGACGTTCTGTGTGAAGTTCATAACGAAGAGGAAATGCAAAGAATGATTAATCTCGGAGTTAAAATAATAGGAATTAACAACCGCAATCTAAAGACATTTGAAGTATCTTTGGATACAACAAAAAAACTCGCTTCATTAGCACCTGAAGGAACGGTTCTTGTATCCGAGAGCGGCGTTTTAAATGATGATGACATAAAAGTTTTGAAGGCAAGCGGTGCCGATGCACTTCTTATAGGAACAGCATTTATGGAAAACGAAAATCCAAAAGGACTTGCGTTGGAATGGAAGGCGATTTATGACGGGAATTAAAATATGCGGAATAAAATATGATGAGGATATTGGGATAATCAATGAATTAAAACCTGATTATGCAGGAATGGTGCTTTTCTTTGAAAAGAGCAAAAGAAATATTGCAATAGACAGGGCAGCAGAAATGATAAAAAAGCTTGATAAAAATATTCAAAAAACTGCTGTTGTTGTTTCACCCGACATAAATCAGATTAAAGCAATAACGGATGTGGGATTTGATTACATACAGATACACAAAGATATGCCTGATGATATTCTTGAAAAAATAACAATTCCGGTAATAAGGGCTGTCAATATGCCTGATGAAATTAACGGTGCAGAAACAGAAAGTAATTTTAATGATGAAATTGAAAAACTGATTAAAAATGACAAAATATATGGCATTCTTTTTGATGCCGGGGTGCCTGGAAGCGGAAAAACTTTCCGATGGAACCGCATAAATGGCATAAAAGAAAAAATAAAATACAGCGGAAAAAAATTTTTTCTTGCAGGCGGGCTTAATCCCGATAATGTAAAAGAGGCGGTATTACAGGTTAATCCTGATGTTGTCGATGTAAGCTCTGGTGTCGAAAAAGATACAGGTGCAGGAAAAGACAGAGAAAAAACAGAAAAATTCATAAAAAATATAAGGAAAGAGCAGGAGAAAAATTATGGATAAAAAAGATAACAGATATTATGGAGAATTTGGTGGACAGTATGTTTCTGAATCACTTATGAATACGCTTGATGAGCTTGAAAAAGCATTTGATGAGGCGATTAAGGACCCTGAATTTATTAAACAGTATAATTATTATCTCAAAGAGTATGTTGGAAGAGAAACACCTCTTTATTATGCAGAGCGTCTCAGCGAAAAATATGGCCCGAAAATTTATTTGAAGAGAGAAGACTTAAATCATACGGGAGCTCATAAAATTAATAATGTAATAGGACAGATTCTTCTTGCAAAAAGAATGGGAAAAACAAAGGTTATAGCCGAGACAGGTGCAGGACAGCACGGTGTTGCAACGGCTACAGGTGCAGCACTTTTTAATATGGAATGTACAGTTTTTATGGGGGCTGAAGATATTGAGAGACAGAAGTTAAATGTATTCAGAATGGAAATGCTCGGTGCAAAAGTACAGCCTGTCACAAGTGGAAGTTCAACATTAAAGGATGCCACTAATGAGGCGATAAGAACATGGGCAGAAAGAGCAGAAGATACATTTTATATAATCGGTTCTGCCGTAGGTCCTCATCCATATCCTAAGATGGTAAAAGAATTCCAGCGTGTTATTTCAAAGGAAGCAAGAAAGCAGATTCTTGAAAAAGAAGGAAGACTTCCGGATGTTGTAATGGCATGTGTCGGCGGCGGTTCAAATTCTATCGGAATGTTTGCTGATTTTATAGATGATAAAGATGTGAAGCTTGTCGGAGTTGAGGCTGGCGGACTTGGAATTGAGACAGGAAAACATGCAAGTGCAATGGCACTTGGAGAAGTAGGAATTCTTCATGGAATGAAGACATATCTTCTACAGGATAAAGACGGTAATATTGAACTTGCACATTCAATTTCAGCAGGTCTTGATTATCCCGGTGTCGGACCGGAACATGCTTATCTTCGTGACAGCGGACGTGCACAGTATGTTTCTGTTACAGATGATGAGGCAATGCAGGCACTTCTTGAACTTTGTAAGCTTGAAGGAATAATTCCGGCTATTGAGAGTTCACATGCACTCGCGTATGCTATTAAAGCAGCAAAGACAATGGAAAAGGATAAAATAATTGTTGTATGCCTTTCAGGCCGCGGCGATAAAGATGTCAATACAGTACAAAGATACCTTAACGGAGAGGAGACAAACAAATAATGAACAGAATAGAATCAAGAATGAATTATTTAAAAGAAAATAATAAAAAGGCATTTATCACATATACGACAGCCGGATTTCCGGATATGAAAAAAACTAAAGAAATTATACTTGCACAGGAAGAAGCTGGAATTGATGTAATAGAGCTTGGAATTCCTTTTTCAGATCCTGTAGCTGACGGACCTGTAATTCAGGATGCTTCTGTAAAGGCAATTAATGCCGGTGCAAATCTTGAAAAAGTATTTGTTCTAATGAAAGAATTAAGAGATGAAAAATGTGAAGTTCCAATTCTTTTTATGATGTATTATAATACAGCATATCATTACGGACTTGATGCTTTTGTTAAGAACTGTGCCGAGTGCGGAGTTGACGGCCTTATCATTCCTGACCTGCCTTATGAGGAGCAGGATGAAATTCTTGCAATTATAGATAAAACTGAAAATGCACCTGTATTTATTGAGCTTGTTTCACCTGTTTCAAGAGGCAGAATTGCTAAAATTGTAAAACGCTCAAGAGGTTTTGTTTACTGCGTATCACAGATGGGTGTAACCGGTGGTGATGCACATGATTTTCATAAAAATCTTCATGATTATCTTGCAGAAGTTAAAAGACAGAGTGATGTTCCTGTAATGATGGGATTCGGAATAAAGACAGCAGCAGATGTAAAACCATTTGAAGATGTTATAGATGGTGCAATTGTCGGAAGCCGTTTCATTAAATTGCTTGAGGAGAGTAATTTCTCAACTGAAGCAGTAAAAGATTATATTAAAAAATTTAAGGAAGAGATGTAATAATGGTGACATTACTTGCTAAAAATGCTGTCCAGATAAAATGTGGTTTTGAAAATGCTATTATGACGGGAAATTATGAATGTGCATATGCACTGGGGGTGCTTTGTGCAATAAGCGGTCAGCAGCAGTATGAAAATTACGGAAATATAATAGAATTAAAGAAAAAAGTTTTCGACAATATGGGACAGTTTTCATCCGATGATAAAAAAATAAAAAGAATGGTTGAAATGCTTGAAGGCTATGAACCATCAGAACAAATGGACAATCAGATGGAAGAATTATACAGCTGCGGATTTAAAGACAAAGATGTATAAAAATTAACAAAAAAAATTATAGATGTTGACTTTAAAAGTTTAATAGAGTATATTTTGTTCATGTATTAAAAAAATATTAATTTAGAAAGTATAAGGTGAATGTTAATCTATGATAGCAATGGTAGAAGTGGCAGACATCAATAATGCTTATGGTAATCCGGTAGCAGAATTGGTACAGACTGCCTGCAGGTTTGACAGCCATATTACAGTTTCAAATAATGGCAAGTATATTAATGCTAAGAGTCTTATGGGTATGATGGCGTTTGGCTTAAAGAAGGGCATGCAGGTGGAAATTTCAGCTGACGGTGCAGATGAGACACAGGCAGTTGAAACTATAAAAAATTTTTTAGCATGTAAATAATGCTGGATGAGGAGGTAATCATAATGGGTAGAAAAGCATCTTACAGAAGGAATAATGTAAAGGAAGCAGTTAATGATGAGACTGCTGTGAAGAATGTTGAAACAGTAAAAGAAAAAGTTGAAGCTGTAAAAGATAAGGCGGAAGCTGTTGTTGAGGCTGTAAAAGAAAATGTAAAAGCTGAAGCAGTAAAGGCAGAAGCTGCTGTTACAGCAAAAGCAGAGACAGTAAAGTCTGCTGAAAAGAAAGAAACAGTAGAAGCAGAAGCTGAACAGCCAAAGCCAAGAAGAGGCAGACCTAAGAAATCAGAGACTGCTGCAAAAGAGACAGCAGCAAAGGCAAAAACTCCGGTCAAGAAACCAGCTGGCAGATCTAAAAAGAGCACTGAAGCAAAGAAAGAATTTGTTATTCAGTTTGAGGGTAAATCAGTTAATCAGGCAGCAATTATTAAGCGTGTAGAAGCTGATTTAAAGGCACAGAACGTAATAGCAAAAGATATTAAGCTGTATGTTAAGCCTGAAGATAATAAATGCTATTATGTAGCTGATGAAAAAATAACAGGTGATGTTGAACTTTTTTAATAATTAAATAAATACTACATAAAAGGCGGGAGACGTATTGCTGTATATTTTATTTATATGCATCAGTCGTATATCCCGTTTTTTTATGTTTTTTAAATATGTTTTTTTAATATGTTAAAAATTTTCTTTTGAAAATTAATTAATAAAAGTGTATAATATATTACGAGGTATGAAATGCACGGGGATTGATTTGTTTACTTGTCAGAAACGGAGGAATAAAAATGTTTGAAGTAAATGATAAGGTTGTGTATGGAATAGTTGGTGTTTGTGAAGTTGAAGACATTGCAGCACCTCCTATAAAGGGAATTGAAGGAGATTATTATTTTTTACAGCCGGTATATGATGATAAAGGAATAATTTATTCTCCTGTAAATAGTACAAAAGTACAGATAAGAAGTATTATTTCAAAAAATGAATGTGAGAAAATTATTGAGAAGGCAAAAAACTGTGTGAAAGATGAATTACTTAATGAGAAACTTTCTCCGGCAAAGTACGATGAAATTGTAAAATCACAGGATATAGAGCAGCTTATGCATCTTGTAAGACATTTATATAATATTAAAAATGAGCGTGCAAAAGATTTAAGAAAAATGAAATCGGCAGACAGCAGGACTTTATCGCTTGCAAGAAAATTATTATATGGAGAGATTGCGGCAGCATCAGGAAAGGAACTGACAGAAGTTACACATGAGATGGACGCATATTTAGGCATATAGAATTAATGAATATTATTTTTTTATATTACATATATTTGCAATAAGATATTCTTGTGGTGAGCATATGTTTTCCAGTTTTGAATTTGCAAAAAAAAGAATTATTGTCAGACTGATTATATTATTTTTTTTAATTATGGCTATTGGTGCATTTATTATTATTGGATTTTTAACGAAAACGGATAGTGTCAATGAATTAAAAAAAACGGATGCTTCAGGCGGCAATGATTATATGTATGACAGAATAGTTGCTATTACATTTGATGACGGACCGTGCAGCAGGACAACAAACAGACTGTTAGATGGGCTTAAAGAGAGAAATGTAAAAGCAACTTTTTTTCTTGTGGGCGAGAATGCAGAATCAAATGAGAAAGTTGTAAAGAGGATGTATGAGGAAGGGCATCTGATTGGAAATCATACATACTCGCATATAAAACTCGATGAATGTAATATTTCAAGTGCAGTTGGTGAAATAAATAAAACAAATGAAATTATAAAAAATATAACAGGTGAAGATGTGAAATATATAAGACCGCCATATGGTGCATATAGTGATAAACTTCTTTCACATGTTAATATGACTCCTGTGTTGTGGAGTATAGACCCTGATGACTGGGCAACGACAGATACTGCATATGTTGTAAAAAATGTTGTGTATAAAGTTAAAAATGGTGATATTATTCTTTTACACGACATATATGATTCATCTGTGGAGGCGGCACTTGAAATAATAGACCGGTTATCATCGAAAGGATTCGTATTTGTGACAGTTGACCAGCTTATGCTGGATTAGTATTGTAACTTTTTTTGAAAAACAGTTGCTTTTTTTATTTGGTTAGATTATTATTAATTTAATAATGAAAAAAATAAATGCAGTGAAAAAGAGGAGTAAGTCATTACCGCCAGAAGAGAGAGTTGTCCACAGGCTGGAAGGCAGCTTTGGAAATGTGTGGCTGAATGTAGCTTTGGAGCAGTATAGCTGAACTTAGAGTAAGTTATAACGGAGTTATTCACGTTAAAGAATATTAATAAGGATTGTACGATTTCCGTTTGATAATCAAAGCGGATTAAGGCAATTGAACAAAGGTGGTACCGCGATTATTCGCCCTTTGCAAGGCATAAGCCCTGCAAAGGGCTTTTTGTGCATATGCCGCAATAATATGTTTATGCGGACAATGAGAAAAAGGAGAATTTTATGAGCAAGGAATTAGAAAAGAATTATAATCCGTCTGAGATTGAGGACAGACTATATCAGAAGTGGCTTGATAAGAAGTATTTTCATGCAGAAGTAGACAGAAGCAAGAAACCATTTACTATCGTTATGCCACCACCAAATATTACAGGTAAACTTCATATGGGACATGCACTTGATAACACAATGCAGGATATTCTTATCAGATTTAAGAGAATGCAGGGCTATGAAGCACTCTGGGTGCCCGGAACTGACCACGCAAGCATTTCAACAGAGGTAAAAGTTACAAATGCACTCAAAGAAGAAGGCATTGATAAGCATGAACTCGGAAGAGAAGGTTTCTTAAAGAGAACATGGGAATGGAAGAAAGAGTATGGCGGAACAATTACAAGCCAGCTTAGAAAAATTGGTTCTTCATGTGACTGGGACAGAGAGAGATTTACAATGGACGAGGGCTGTTCAAAGGCTGTCCAGACTGTATTTATCAATCTTTATAATAAGGGACTTATCTACAAAGGTTCAAGAATTGTAAACTGGTGTCCTATATGTAATACATCTATTTCTGATGCGGAAGTTGAACATGAGGAGCAGGCTGGACATTTCTGGCATATTAATTATCCGGTTGTCGGCGAGGAGGGAAGATTTGTTGAAATTGCAACAACAAGACCTGAGACACTTCTTGGTGACTCTGCACTTGCTGTAAATCCTAAGGATGACAGATATAAGGATTTAATTGGAAAACAGGTACAGTTACCTCTCACAGACAGAACTATTCCTGTTATTGCAGATGAATATGTTGATATGGAATTTGGTACAGGCGTTGTTAAGATTACTCCTGCACACGACCCTAACGATTTTGAAGTGGGAAAGAGACATAATCTTCCTGAAATTAATATTTTAAATGATGATGCTACAATTAATAATCTCGGTGGAAAATATGCCGGAATGGATAGATACGAAGCAAGAAAGGCTATGGTCGCAGATCTTGATGCACTTGGACTTCTTGTAAAAGTAGAAGACCACGTTCACAATGTTGGTACACATGACAGATGTAAGACAACAGTTGAACCTATGATTAAACAGCAGTGGTTTGTAAAGATGGATGAACTTATCAAACCGGCAGTTGAAGGTGTAAAAAATGGCGATATTGAGCTTATGCCGGCATCTATGGATAAGACATATTTTAACTGGACAGACAATATCCGCGACTGGTGTATTTCAAGACAGTTATGGTGGGGACACAGAATTCCTGCATATTATTGTAAGGACTGCGGTGAGATGACAGTATCAGCTGAGAAAGTATGTACATGTCCTAAGTGTGGAAGCACTAATGTTGAACAGGATCCCGATACACTTGATACATGGTTTTCATCAGCACTCTGGCCATTCTCAACACTTGGCTGGCCTGAAAAGACAGAAGAACTTGATTATTTCTATCCTACAGATGTACTTGTAACAGGTTATGATATTATTTTCTTCTGGGTAATCAGAATGATTTTCTCAGGATATGAGCATATGGGCAAGAAGCCTTTCGGCAAAGTATTATTCCATGGTCTTGTAAGAGATTCACAGGGACGCAAGATGAGTAAGTCATTAGGCAATGGTATTGATCCACTTGAAGTTATCGAAAAGTATGGTGCAGATGCGTTAAGATATACACTTATAACAGGTAATGCACCGGGTAACGACATGCGTTTTTATTGGGAAAGAGTTGAGGCAAGCCGTAACTTTGCCAATAAAGTATGGAATGCTTCTAGATTCATTATGATGAATGACCCTGATAATAAGATTAAGACAACAGATGAACAGCCGGATAATCTTACTGCAGCCGATAAATGGATTTTATCAAAGATGAATCATCTTATTGCAGAAGTTACTGAAAATATGGAAAAATATGAGCTTGGTATTGCTGTTGCAAAACTTAACGATTTCATATGGGAAGAATTCTGCGACTGGTATATTGAGATGGTTAAGCCTCGTCTTTACAATAATGAAGATACAACAAAAAATGCAGCAATATGGACATTAAAGACTGTACTTATTGATGCTTTAAAGCTTCTTCATCCTTATATGCCATTCATTACAGAAGAGATTTTCTGCAATATCCAGGATGATGAGGAATCAATCATGATTTCAAGCTGGCCTGTATATGATGAAAAGTTCAATTTCCCTGATGAGGAAGTTGCAATACAGACAATAAAGGAAGCGGTAAGAAATATCCGTAATGTTCGTGCACAGATGAATGTTGCACCTAGCAGAAAAGCTAAGGTTTATGTTGTGTCAGAAGATGCTTTAATAAGAGATATATTTGAAAACGGCAGAGTATTCTTTGCAACACTTGCATATGCAAGTGAAGTTGCAGTACAGAGCGATAAATCAGGTATACCTGATGATGCTGTGTCGGCAGTAATTCCGGGAGCTGTTCTTTATATTCCGTTTGCAGAACTTGTTGATATTGACAAAGAAATCGAGCGTTTAAAGAAAGAAGAAGGCAGATTAAACGGAGAAATCAAGCGTTGCGAAGGTATGCTTGGCAATGAAAAGTTTATATCAAAAGCACCACAGGCAAAGATTGATGAAGAAAAGGCAAAGCTTGAGAAGTATCAGCAGATGCTTGCACAGGTAAGAGAACGTTTACAGGCACTTACAAAGTAATATATGTAAAACGGCAATTTCACAAAGTTTGTCTTGCACATGATAATGTGCGGAAATGGAGGTTATTATGTCAGATATGCGAAGGATGCATTCAATACCTAATGGTCGTTATTCAATGGAGATGAGAAGCGGAAAGCTTCTTGATGTTGATGAAGGATTTACACAGCTTCTCGGTTATACTGATGAAGATATAAAAAATGGACTTATATTCAAACAGCTTATGCCTGATGTAGAATATAATGAAATAATTGCAGATTTGCGTGCCAAGTTTATAGAGAGCCGTTTTGCATGTTACCAGCATGAAATGGTGACAAAAGACGGAAAGGTTCTTGAGGTTGTTTCTTTTGTAAATATTCAGAATAAACTTTTGGAAGGACATCGTGTATTAGAGGTTGGAATGGCTGATATTACAGGATATACAAAGCCTGTTAAATAGGTTTTTGAGGGACAATAATGGAAATACAGTATTCAGAAAAAGCAAAGTTTTTCAAGCCGAATATTTTTAATATTTTAAATGAGCGTAAAGCAAAGATAGCACAGAAGGGAGTTAAGGTGTACGATTTATTTGTCGGGACACCTGACTTTCCACCGGCAGAGCATGTTATGAAAGTAGTGCAGGAAGCTGCTTTGGATCCTGAAAATTATAAGTATTCGCTTACTGATACACAGGAGTTAAAAGATGCAGTTAAAAACTGGTATGACCGTCGTTATGACGTCACTCTTAATGATGATGAGATTATGTCAATAAACGGTTCGCAGGAAGGATTTGCACATGTTGCTATGACAGTATGTAATCCGGGGGATCTCGTTTTAGTACCTAATCCGGGATATCCGATTTTTGAGGTCGGACCGTATCTTAACGATGCTTCAATTGATTATTACGAGCTTGACCCGGATAATCATTATATGCCTATGCTTGATAAAATAAGCGAGGAAAAGGCACAGCGTGCAAAGATGATTGTCGTGTCATATCCGCTTAATCCTACATGTACATGTGCTGATAAAGCATTTTATGAAAAACTTGTAGAATTTGCAAAAAAATATAATATTCTTGTTGTGCATGATAATGCATATTCCGAGATTGAATATGATGGAAGAAGAGGATTTTCGTTCCTTTCAATTCCGGGAGCAAAAGATGTGGGAATTGAATTTAATTCACTTTCAAAGACATACAATCTTACAGGATTAAGAATTTCTTTTGCATTGGGAAATGCAGATGTTATAAAACATTTTAAGACAATACGTTCACAGTTTGATTATGGTACAAGTTATATAGTACAGAAAGCTGCAGTGGCTGCATTAAACGGTCCACAGGATGGAGTTGTCAAGCAGCAGGCACAGTATCAGTCAAGAAGAGATGCACTCTGTGACGGACTTAATGCAATTGGCTGGAAAGTTCCATATTCAGAAGGAACAATGTTTGTGTGGGCTCCGGTTCCAAAGCAGTTTAAGAATTCTGATGAATTCTGTATACAGATGCTTGAAAATACAGGTGTTGTATGTACACCGGGAAGTGCATTCGGAAGTCTGGGCGAGAATCATGTAAGATTTGCACTTGTTCTCAATGAAAATCTTATAAAAGAAGCAGTTGAAAAGATAAAAGAATGGTTTGAAAAAGAAAATATAGAATTATAGTAAGAAATATTCGGAAAAACAATAATCAGCATTGACTTGGCTGCATTACAATGTTATAGTAATGCAGTCAGCTGATAAAACAATTGAATAGAAGAGTGAGTTTTATACTCCAACCTTCAGGGCAAAGTGAGACAGTAATGTCAATTCTTGACCGGCGGTGATGTATCTGTATGCAGCATGATAATAAGTCCGCGAGCCAAAAAGGCCGATTAAGTGAGAATCTTAAACCGACAGTATAGTCTGGATGAAAGAAGAAGGAGCGTTTAAAAATGACTAATTTATCAAAATTATTTGATTCGTTACAGAAAAACATCGTATTTGTACTAGTGTCGCTTGTACTTATGGCAGTAGTATATTTTATAGCTTTTGGATTTGAAAAGCTAATCGAAAAGAAGAACAATATTAAGTTCTCATCAGAAAAAACCAGAGTAAACAAAATGGTTATCATGGCAATGCTTGCCGCAATTTCAGTTATTTTAATGTATTTTGAATTTCCATTGACTTTTATAGCACCATCATTTTATGAGATTGACCTTAGTGAAGTGCCAGTTCTTATTGGTTCATTTTTATTAGGACCATGTGCGGGAGTTGTTATTGAAGCGGTAAAAGTCATTCTGAAAATATGTATAAAAGGAACTACAACGGCATTTGTCGGTGATTTTGCTAATTTTATTCTGGGATGTTTTTTTGCAGTTCCTGCTTCAGTTGTATATCATTTTCACAGAACAAAGAAAAGAGCGGTATTGGGACTTGTTGCTGGAAGCCTTACACTTATAGTTTCAGGCGTATTTTTGAATGCATTTTATCTGCTTCCAAAATATTCAGAACTTTATGGAATGCCGATAGAGGCATTTATTGCAATGGGTAATAAAATAAATGCAAATATTAATAATGTATTTACATTTGTTGTTCTTGCCGTTGCACCATTTAATTTTGTAAAAGCACTGATATCAAGTGTCATTACTTTTGTTTTGTATAAGTATCTGAGCAGACATTTAAAAGTTTCAGCATGATATGATTAAAAATAGAAATAAAGTCCATACTAAAAATAGTTCGTAAAAAGGAGGACTTTATGAAAAAATGTAAAATAATTATCATGGCAGCTCTTGCAGTTTTTGCAGTGGCGGCACTTGCGGGATGCGGCAATGCTGATAATGAGGAAACAGGGAGTAATCCTGATTCGGATAATGGAGTTGTTGAGCAGATAGTTACAGATGCAGCAACAGGAGCGAAAGAAGTTATAACGGATGCGGCAACAGGAGCGAAAGAAATAATTACTGATGCTGCAAAAGGAATAGAAGATGGTTTTACTGACGCTGTAAATGGTTCAGAGGAGCCGGTTACAGACGATTATGAAGGAATGAACCATGAGCGTTGAAAATCAATAATTATATGCTTGTTTTATGGCAGTATATCTATGCTTTATTGCAGATATGCTGCCATTTATGTATGGTGAACATTTGTTGAAAATTAATAAAAAATGTTGCTTAAATTCTTGGAAAATTGTATAATAAAACACATGATTTTATGATGCGTGATAAGTTACGCGGAAATGGGGAGAAGTTGAAAGATGGATTTGTAAGAGTCGCTGCCTTGACACCCAAAATCAAAGTGGCAGACTGTGATTATAATACCGAACGTATAATTGAACTTATAAAAGAAGCATCGCAAAAAAAGGCTTCACTTGTCGTGTTCCCTGAGATGTGTATAACAGGATATACATGTGGAGATTTATTTTTGCAGGAGACACTTCTTGAGAGTGCAAAGAGAAGTCTCATAAAAATATGTAATGAATCTTTAAAATATAAGAATATGCTTATATTTGCCGGACTTCCATTTGAATATAATTCAAAGCTTTATAATGTTGCTGCAGCAATAAATAATGGCAGGATTCTTGGACTTGTACCGAAAAAATATCTTCCGAATTATGGTGAATTTTATGAGAGACGACAGTTTACTCCGGGATTTGACAAGTGTGTAAATGTTGAAATAAACGGAATGTATACGTTATTTGGCACCAATATTCTGTTCAGATGTGCTGGAATGGATGAATTTGTTGTCGGGGCAGAAATCTGTGAGGATTTATGGACACCTGACCCACCAAGCACGAAGCTGGCGCTTCATGGCGCTACTGTGCTGGTAAACTGTTCTGCAAGCAATGAGACAATCGGAAAAAGACAGTACAGGACAGAACTTGTCAAAAACCAGTCTGCAAGGCTTGTCTCATGTTATGTATATTCAAGTGCAGGAGATGGAGAGTCAACACAGGATATAGTATTCGGCGGACATGATATTATATGTGAAAATGGTACAATACTTGGGATGTCAGAGCTTTTTTCCGGACAGCAGATATATGCAGATATTGATTTAAAAAAGATAAAAGCTGAAAGACGGAGAATGACAACATTTGTTCCGGCTGATGATATGTCAGAATGGAATGAGGTCGTATTTGAAGCTTATACAGCCAGTCAGATAAAGCTTGAAAGACATTTTGATAAGACACCATTTGTTCCTAAGAATAAAAAGGAACGTAATGAAAGATGTGAAGAGATATTAAATATTCAGACATTTGGTCTTAAAAAGAGACTTGAACATACTAAATGTAAGAGTGCAGTAGTCGGCATATCAGGCGGACTTGATTCAACGCTCGCACTTATAGTTACTGTAAGGGCGTTTGACGCATGTGGAATTGACAGAAGCAATATAACATGTGTTACTATGCCGTGTTTTGGCACAACTGACAGAACTTACAATAATGCGGTAAGCCTTACAAAAAAGCTTGGTGCAACGCTTAGGGAAATTTCTATAGAAAAGGCTGTGCGGCAGCATTTTGCTGATATTGGACATGATGAGAGTGTCCATGATGTCACATATGAAAACGGACAGGCAAGAGAACGTACACAGATTCTAATGGATATCGCAAACCAGACAAACGGTATGGTTATAGGTACTGGTGATATGTCAGAGCTTGCCCTTGGCTGGGCGACGTACAATGGAGACCATATGTCAATGTATGGAGTCAATGCGTCAGTTCCAAAGACGCTTGTAAGACATCTGGTACGTTATTATGCAGATATCTGTGATGACAGTGAGCTAAAGGGTATTTTCCTTGATGTCCTTGATACTCCTGTGAGTCCTGAACTTCTGCCGCCTCAGGAAGATGGAACAATAGCACAGAAAACGGAGGATTTGGTTGGACCATATGAATTGCATGATTTTTTTATGTATCATATATTGAGGTTCGGTGTTAATCCTAAGAAGCTTTTCAGAATTGCCAGATGTGCATTTAAAGGTGAATTTGAAGATAAGGAAATATATAAGTGGCTTCGCACATTTGTATGGAGATTTTTTGCACAGCAGTTTAAGCGTTCATGTCTTCCTGACGGACCTAAAGTCGGAAGCGTTGCAGTTTCGCCAAGAGGCGATTTAAGAATGCCGAGTGATGCAAGTTCAGCCGTATGGATGAAAGAATTAGATGAAATAAAAGAGGAAAATGGATTTTAGGAGGATTAGTAATGGCTAAGGTTAAAGGAAACAAGGCAGTACTTAATAATACAGAGGAAAAGATTGTTACAAAGTATGATAAAAAGGTTCAGAAAAAACAGGAGCAGGAGAAAAGAGATGCAAAAGCTAAAAAGATAACATCGATTGCTGCAACTGTAATTCTTGTAATTATTGTCGCTGTGGCAGGAACAGCAGCATGGATGAATTATGATAAGATACATAATGAATATATTGATGTTGACGGCGATAAGATAAGTAAGATTGAATTTGATTTCTATTATTCAATGACAAAGCAGAATATTCTTAATCAGGAATTATTCAGCGGAATGACTTATGGAAGTTATTTTGCATCATATATGGGATATGATACATCAAAGAGTGATTCGTCACAGACTTACGGTGGCAACTCTGATTATACATGGTATGACTATTTTGCTAATGCAGCACTCTCAACAATAAAAGAAGATAAAGCACTTTTAAAGGATGCTGACAAGAATGGATTTACATATAATGCAGATGATGACTATAATAATTTTATTGACAATCTCAAGTCATCTGCAGATTCAGCAGGTTCATCCGTAAAAGATTATTACAAGACTGTATTTGGAGAAAATGCAACAGAAAAGAATATAAAAGGTTATTTGTGCAGTTACCTTAAAGCAGCGTCATATCAGGGAGAAATTCAGACTAAGTTAAAACCTGATGATGCAGAGATTGCTTCTTATTATGAGGAACACAAAGATGATTATGATACTGTAAATTACAGAATATTTGATATAAAAGCAGAGACAGAAAATGATGATAATTCACTTGCTGATGCAAAAGCAAAGGCTGATGAAATGGCAGCAAAAGCTACCGATGAATCATTGTTTGCAGACCTTTGTATAGAATATGCAGGTGATAATGCGGATACATATAAGAGTGATTCTAATGCTTCATTAAAGACACTTGTTAAAAAATCTTCAGTTGACGGTGATGAGGCTGACTGGCTGTTTGACAGCACAAGAAAGACAGGGGATGTAACTGTTGTGTCTGACTCATCTGCAAGTAAATGCAGTGTTGTAATGTTTGTTTCAAGAAGCTACGATTCATCAAATGATTCAACAATTTCAAATGCTATTATAACAGAAAAGTATAATGAACTTATTGCTTCATATGCTGATAATATGAGCGTTAAGAATATTAAGAACAGAATAAAAATGTATGAAGACTAGATTTGATTTTGGCAGATTCAGATGTGCCATATTTGATTTGGATGGCACTCTTTTGAATTCCACGGACGTGTGGGCGAAGGTTGATATTGATTTTCTTGGTAAAAGAAATATTGAAGTGCCTGAAGATTTTATAAGAAAAATAAAAACACATAATTTTGCAACAGGTTCAAAATATGTAATTGAAAGATTTAATCTTGACGAGAAACCGGAAGATATTGCAAAAGAGTGGTTTGATATGGCTGTACAGGCATATGCTGATGATATAGATTTAAAACCGGGAGCTGCTGATTTTCTTGAGAATCTCAGACAAAAGGGATATAAAATATGTATAGCAACAGCGTCTGACAGGGAATTGTATGAGGCATGCCTAAAAAGAAATAAGATATTTGATTATTTTGATAATTTTACGCAGAGCGATGAGGTTGAAAGAGGAAAAGGATTTCCTGATGTATATGAACTTGCCGCAAAAAAATGCGGATTTGGGGCGGATGAATGTGTTGTTTTTGAGGATGTATATGAAGCTGTATGCGGAGCAGTAAATGGGGATTTTTATACAGTTGCTGTAAAGGATGATGCATCGAATGGCGACATTGAAAAGATAAAAGAAAAATGTAATCTGTTTATAAATGATTATTATGATTTACTTTAAGATTAGGTAAAATTTATGCAGGACAGATTCATTGAAAGGGAAAGAATATGAATAAGAAATATATTTTATTTGATCTGGACGGAACACTTACCGATACAGCTGAAGGGATTACGAAATCTGTCCAATATGCATTGGAAGCACAGGGGATTAAAGAGGAAAATCTTGATAACCTTACGTGTTATATAGGACCGCCGCTTGATGAAAGTTTTCAGAAGTTTCATGGCATGACAAAAGAACAGGCCTGGGAAGCAGTGGAAAAATACAGGGAGAGATATAAAGATACCGGTATATATGAAACCAGTGTGATAGACGGAATGATTTTTGTCCTTGAGACACTCAAAGCAGCGGGAAAGACGCTTGCACTTGCAACATGTAAGCCTGAACCGTTTGCATTAAAAATACTTGAACATTTTAATCTTTCAAAGTATTTTACGGTAGCCTGCGGAAGTAATCTTGATGGGACAAGAAAATACAAAAATGAAATTATTGAAGAGGTTTTTGCAAGACTTAACAGACTTGAAGGAAATGGGGAACTCACAGAGGCTGTTCTTGATGAAATGAAAGCTGATTCTATAATGGTAGGCGACAGAAAAGATGATATATATGGAGCACATAATGCGGATATAGAGGCAGTCGGAGTAAGATTCGGATATGCGGCAGACGGTGAGCTTGAGGAAGCCGGTGCAGATTATATCGTAAATACAGTGTTTGAACTTACAGCACTGCTTCTTATGGATGATGATTCGGTATTGTGTGATTAAGATATATATAATGTATTAGAAAAGAGGTAGAAGAGAATGGTAGCACAGATTTTGGCGGTGACTATCTTCGTTGCAATGTTTGTTCTCATTGTAATTGATAAGATAGAGCGTCAGTACATAACACTAGGATGCGGGGTTATTACACTTGTAGTTGTATTTGGCTTATGTATGCACAGTGTTACAGCAATCACGGATACTCTTAATATTCACAGCATTTTTACCGGAACATTCTGGTATACAGGCGGTGCGGCAGAAGAGTCATCAAGTGGTATTAACTGGGCGACAATTATATTTGTTGCCGGAATGATGGTAATGGTAGAAGGAATGGCAAGAGTCGGCTTTTTCAGATGGCTCTGCATGAGAATTGCCAAACTTGTACATTACAAGACAATGGCGATTTTTATGACATTTATGATTATGTCAGCTGTATTATCAATGTTTATCGACAGCATTACTGTTATTTTGTTCCTTGCAGCAGTTACAGTCGAGTTGTCACAGCTTTTAAAATTTAATCCTGTGCCGATGATTCTGTCGGAGATTTTTTGTGCAAATCTTGGCGGTTCGGCAACAATGTGCGGAGACCCGCCTAATATCATAATTGGAACATCACTTGGATATTCATTTGCTGATTTTATAACAAATACAGGTCTTATTGCACTTGTGGCACTCGTTGCCGTGCTTGTATATTTTTATTTTGTGTTTCATTCAGAGCTTTCGGCTTCTAACGGAGAAAATGTTGATATTTCTTCACTTCCGGACCCGAAAGAGGCAATTAAGGATAAAAAAGGATTTGCAATAAGCTGTATTATATTTGCAACAGCAGTAGTTCTGCTTATAACACATGCCATGACAGGTCTTACGGTTGCATTTATCGGACTTTTTATTGCTCTTGTTACAATTATTACAGCACCTAAACATATACATGAGATAATAAGCAAAGTTGATTATAAGACATTATTGTTTTTTATTGGTTTATTTGTAGTTGTAGGAGGACTCGAGCAGACAGGAATTCTTGAGATAGCTGCTAATTTCATTGGAAAGATAAGTGGTGGAAATGCAATGCTTATGGTGGCAATAATTATATGGCTTTCAGCATTTGCAAGTGCATTTGTCGATAACATTCCTTTTGCAGCAACTATGATTCCTATTATAAAAGCACTTGCCGCAACAGAAGGCGTGAGCCTTTCTACACTGGCATGGGCATTATCAATGGGAACTGATATAGGTGGAAGTGCAACACCGATTGGTGCTTCTGCTAACGTAGTAGGTACATCTGTAGCTGCCAAAGCAGGACATCCTATTGGCTGGGGTATGTATTGCAAGAAAGTAGTTCCGGCTACAATTCTTGTGCTTGTTATTTCCACAGTTGGTATATTTGTAAGATATTTTTAAAGGAGGAGCAGGTGTATGGGAAAACAGCTGATTATAGCGGTAAGCCGTGAATTTGGAAGCGGCGGACATGAGATTGCGGATATTCTTGCAAAAAAATTTAATATTCCGATTTATGACAACAATCTTTTAACTGAAATTGCAAACAGTAAAAATCTTGATGTTGATACTTTGGAAAAATATGATGAAAAGCCAAAGAATATATTCCTTTCAAGAAGTGTAAGGGGCTACAGTAATTCACTTTCGGAAGTGCTTGCACAGATGCAGTTTGATTATATAAGAGAACTTGCAAACAAAGGTGAGTCTTTTGTAATTGTCGGCAGATGTGCGGAGACAGTGTTAAAAAATCATCCGGCACTTGTCTCTATATTTGTACTGGCTGACAAAGAGAGCAAGATTACAAGAGTTTCAAAGCATAATGATATTTCAAGGTCAGAAGCTGAATCACTTATAAATATGCAGAATAAGAAAAGAAAGACTTATCATAACAGATATTGCGAAGATAAGTGGGGCGATTCAAGAAATTATGATGTCTGCGTAAACAGTGCAAAGCTCGGAATAGAGCGTACAGCAGATATTCTTGAAGAATATATAAAAGAATTTGCACAATAAATAGTTATTTAAATATTTATTACACATCTGTCATGTGAAAAATGGCAGATGTGTTTTTTTATGCCCTTGTTTTGACAGTTAAATACGCAGAATGTCAATTTGGAAAAATAAGAGTTCAATATTTGACAGATGTGTTGTATATTAATAATGCAAAAGAAATAATTAATATCATGAAACGGAGAAAGTAAGTGGAGAAACAGTTTATAGCTGTTATTATTATATTTATACTAATTGCTGTTACAGTTGTAATTTTCCTTGTAAAAGCTCTTCTTAAAAATATGGAAAAGTACAGGGCAGCGTTAGAGACAGTTAATAATCTAGAGCAGCTTAATGCACGCATGAGAAGCCAGAGACATGATTACATAAATCAGATGCAGGTTATATATGGACTTCTCGAACTTGAAGAGTATGATGAGGCACTCGATTATCTGAAACCGATTTTTACGGATATGATGAAAGTCGGTAAGGCATTAAAGACAAAGATTCCTGCTGTCAATGCACTTCTTATGGCAAAGATGCAGACGGCTGAAAAACAGAACATTGACATGTATGTTGAAGTTAAGTCCAACCTTGAAAATATAGGAGTTGAGGGCTGGGAATTGTGCAAAGTGATGTCTAACATAATTGATAATTCTATAGCTGCTTCGTTGCAGAGTGAGTATGAAAGCCGAAAGGTATATATAGAAATCAGTGAGTCAATTGATTCGTATATTATAAGAATAGGAAATAATGGTCCGGTTCTTACAGCTGATGATAAGAAAATTATATTTAAGTCAGGATATTCAACAAAGAAAGAACCGGGACACGGTGAGGGGCTTGCAATTGTAATGAATATATTAAAAAAATACAATGCAAAAATAAAAGTCGACTCATCAGATAAAGAAACATTTTTTGAAATAGAATTTGTTAAAAAAGGAGATGGATTATTATGAACACAATGGAAGTTATTGGAGTTATATTAATTATTGCCGGAATTATTCTTGCATCTGTCGAGATGTATATTCCGGGATTCGGAGTACCGGGAATATCAGCTGCAATATGTCTGGTGTCAGGTGTGCTTCTCACAGCAAAGAATGTTATGCAGGGAATTATAATTGTTATCGGAATTTTATGTATTCTTCTTGTTATATTTGTGATTATGTATTTTCTTATATTCAAGGCAAAAGTAAAATCGCCGATAGTTCTTGATAATGCGATAGACAGTAATGCCGGATACCTGGGGGAAGATGACCTCAGATACCTTCTTGGAAAAGAAGGCGTGGCAGTTACAGATTTAAGACCTGCCGGAAAAGGTAATTTCGAGGGTGTCGAATTTGATGTTAATTCTTCAGGACAGTTTATCCAGAAGGGTGCTAAAATAGTTATTTTTAGTATAAAAGATTCAAGACTTACTGTGAAAGAAGTGTAAGAGAGGCGGGAAAACTTTTATGAAAGTTATGATAGTTGAAGATGAAGAGGGCATAAGAAAACTTCTTGTAAAGATTGTTTCAAAAAATGAATCATTTCAGGTTGTTGCAGAATGTGCAGGTTTTCATGATGCTATAAAGATGTATTCTGAATGTCAGCCGGACATTATATTTATGGATATTGAGATAAAAGAAAATGAGGCAGATGAAAATGCAAGCGACAGGGTAAATGGTGTTGAGTGTGCAAGAATTCTAAGCAATATTAATCCTGATTTAAAAATTATATTTGTGACGGCACACAGTGAATATATGTCAAATGCTTTTGATATATATGCTTATGATTATATAGTAAAACCTTTTGATATACAGCGTGTTGAACGTACATTAAGAAGGATTGCCGCTTCTGGGGAAAATGTAACCAGTAGTGACAACACCGGTAAGGTAAAATCCTCGCCAGGCAGAAAAATGATGATACGTGGCAGGGAGAGTACGAATTTTATAGATATAGATGAGATTGTAATGGTTGAAAGACAGGGCAAATCTACAATAATACATACAATCCGGGATGAATATAATACGTCAATGGGGCTTGGCGATATTGAGGAAAAGCTGACTGACAGTAAGTTTATAAGAAGTCATAAATCTTTTATAATTAATATGGATTATGTGAGCAGAATAGAACCATATGGACGCTGGACATACATTGTCAAGTTTAACGGAAAAGATTATGACGCACTTATTACATCGTCAAAGTATGACGAGATAAAGAAAATCTATGGGTAAGAAAGTATAGTGCAATGTACATTACGAAAAAATTAAACGGACAGGAGGAATTTTATGAATAATGTTTTTTGGCGTGACAGGATGGAAAGAAATAATTCCGATTTTGAGGGAAGCGGAATCGGAGAAGGCAGATTCGATGAATATGAGGAAGAAAAGGCAAAATTTTCTGATGCAATACTTCCATTTATAATTCTTACATTTATGATTATCGGACTTGCAGGAATTATTTATCTTCATATTACGGAAATTAGAAAAATATCCGGTGCGACGGCAGTTGAGATTGAATATGACGGAAAACAGCAGTTTGTTACATGGAAAGCACCGGATGGAAGAACATATTCTTACAATGCTTCGTATGCACCTGATAAAAGCAATTCAGTGACGCTTTATTATAAAGGAACTGACTATAGAAATGGAATTATAAAAACCGACGTTGCGTCGTGGATAAAGTTCTATGCAGCTTTTACGGTTATCATCGGCGGTTTGATTTTTTGGATTTATAAGATTTTTCATAAGAAAAAACATGTTATATCAAAATAATGCTGTGCCAATATAATAATATCTGTTGGTTAAAGGCTCTGAGACATCACATTTGTGTGTTTCGGAGTCTTTTTTGTTACGGCGGTGTAAGGTTACGCTGTTGCAACGATAGGAAGATGTCAGCGATGACACGGCAATAATTCCGCTGGGGTGCACTAATCGCAGTTTTATAAAAAATTTTGAATTTAAGTATTGAATTTGGCAAAGAATCATAATATAATGTTTCAAGAATTCCTAGTAAGCCAATCGGAATTCTGAAAAATAACAAGATTGTGAAAGGATGAAAAATGATGAGCAATAATTTGTTGGAAGTAAAAGACTTGTCAGTAAATGTTGAAGAACAGCAGATTCTTCGTGGTATAAATTTGAATATTGGTAAAGGGGAGACTCATGTGCTTATGGGACCTAACGGTGCAGGTAAATCTACACTCGGATACACTATAATGGGTAATCCTAAGTACAGCGTCACAGGCGGCGAGATTATATTTAACGGAAAGAATATAGTTGATGAAGAGGTTAATGTAAGAGCAAAAGACGGAATATTCTTATCATTCCAGAATCCTATCGAAATACCGGGAATTTCACTCAGCAATTTTATAAGAAGTGCATTGGAGCAGAGAAATGGTAAGAGAATCCGTCTCTGGGAATTCAAGAAAGAATTAAAAAAGGCAATGGAAGTTCTTGATATGGATGAGTCATATGCGGAAAGAGACCTTAATGTGGGATTTTCAGGTGGTGAGAAAAAGAAGGCAGAGATTTTACAGCTTCTTATGTTAAAGCCGTCTCTTGCTATTCTTGACGAGACAGATTCTGGCCTTGATGTAGATGCGGTGCGTACAGTATCTAAGGGTGTCTGTGAATATCAGAAGGACAAGGAGGGTTCTCTTCTTATTATCACACATAATACTAAGATTCTTGAATCACTCCACGTTGATTATACACATGTTCTTGTAGATGGTAAGATTGTTACAACAGGCGGAGCAGAGCTTGTAGAAGAGATTAACAATAACGGATTTGACAGATTTGTGAAGGGAGAGTAATTACCCATGAGAGAAAAGACGAACGTCAATGATGTAGACAGAAGTATGTATGACTTCCGAAATGAAGAAAAAGATGTATACAGAGTAAAAGAAGGACTTACACCAGCGATTGTAGAAAAGATTTCATCTGAGAAACATGACCCTGTGTGGATGCAGAATTTCAGACTTGAGTCACTTCAGATTTACAATGAGATGAAAGTTCCTGACTGGGGTCCGTCAATTGAGGGACTCAATATGGACGATATTGTAACTTATGTCCGTCCAAATACTAAAATGAGTGCAAAGTGGTCTGATGTTCCGGAAGATATTAAGGATACATTTGAAAAACTTGGTATTCCTCAGGCAGAAAGAAAATCACTTGCCGGGGTTGGTGCACAGTATGACTCAGAACTTGTATACCACAATGTCCGTGAAGAAGTTGCAGCACAGGGGGTTGTATACACAGATATGGAAAGTGCATTGACAGGTGAGTATGCAGATATGGTTAAAAAGCATTTTATGAAGCTTGTAACACCTAGAGACCATAAATTTGCCGCACTTCACGGAGCTGTATGGTCAGGCGGTTCATTTGTATATGTACCACCCGGAGTTTCAGTTGAGATTCCGTTACAGTCGTATTTCAGACTTAATGCACCGGGTGCAGGACAGTTTGAACATACGCTTATTATTGTAGATGAGGGTGCATATCTTCACTTTATTGAAGGATGTTCAGCACCAAAATATAATGTTGCCAATCTTCATGCCGGTTGCGTTGAATTATTTGTTGGTAAGAATGCGAAACTCAGATATTCAACTATAGAGAACTGGTCAAAGAATATGTATAACCTTAATACAAAGCGTGCATTAGTAGAAGAAGGCGGTACTATTGAGTGGGTATCAGGTTCATTTGGCTCACATGTTTCATACCTTTATCCTATGAGTGTATTAAACGGAGAAGGTGCGAGAGCAGAATTTACAGGAATAACATTTGCTGGAAAAGGACAGAATCTTGATACAGGTACAAAAGTTGTCCATAATGCACCTAAGACGACATCATATGTCAATACAAAGTCAATTTCAAAAGATGGCGGCATAAGTACATTCAGAAGCTCTGTTGTTGTAAAACCACAGGCAAAGCAAAGCAAGTCTGCAGTATCATGCCAGTCCCTTATGCTTGATGATATTTCCCGCTCAGATACAATTCCGGCAATGGATATAAGAACAAAGGATGCTGATGTCGGACATGAAGCAAGAATTGGAAGAATCAGCGATGAGGCTGTATTCTATCTTATGTCGAGAGGTATTTCCGAGGAAGAGGCAAGAGCAATGATTGTAAGTGGTTTTGCCGATAATGTATCAAAAGAACTTCCTCTTGAATATGCAGTTGAAATGAATAATCTTATCCGCCTTGAAATGAAGGGCAGCATAGGTTAATGATGCAGAAATGGAGAGTAATATGGATATTAAGATAAATGAATTGTCAGCAAAAACATTTAACTGGCTGGGAATGAATGAAAGCGTTGTCAAAGATGTGCCGGAATTTGAGTGCGGAAGCATGGTTGTGACAACTCCTGACGAAGTTACATGTGAAAGAGAACTTGTGGACAGTATTGCACTTTCCGGCATTGACAAAGAAACAAGTGGCATGGGAAGAGATATTGATGAACTTATAAGTGATTCAGGCGTAAACAGCTTTGTTTTAAAGACAAAACCGGGAATTACATCGTCAAAACCGGCTATAGTAAAAGTGCCTGCTGATGCGGGAACAATTAACAAGCTTGTTATTGAGACGGATAAGGACAGCATAATAACTGTTGTGATGGATTATCTTTCAGACAGTCTGCATGATGAAGAAAAAAATAAAATGTTTGGTGTCCAGACAAGAATACAGGCCGGAAGCGGCTCAAAAGTTAATCTTGTCCAGCTGTTAAGACATTCTTCAGATTATTCATGCCTTAATGATATCGGGGCGGTTCTTGATGATAATGCACGACTTAACATAGTACAGGTTATACTTGATGGCGATAAAAATTATATGGGTTGCCGTGTTGTTCTTAAAGGAAAAGGAAGTTCATTAAAGACTGATATCGGTTATATGGTAAACAATGACGGCAGACTTGATATGAACTATGAAGCCGTTCACGAAGGAAAAGTTACAGAGAGTGAAATAAATGCAGCCGGTGTATTGAAAAACGGTGCATTTAAGCTGTTCAGAGGTACAATTGATTTTAAGAAAGGGGCAGCCGGTGCTGTAGGTAACGAAAAAGAGGATGTGCTCTTGCTTGATGATAATGTTGTAAACCAGACAATTCCTATTATTTTATGTGCTGAGGAAGATGTTGAAGGTAACCATGGTGCAACAATAGGTGAGCTTGATGAGCAGATAATGCTTTATATGCAGGCAAGAGGTCTCAGCCGTGAACAGGTATATGAAGAAATGTCAAAGGCAAGAATTAAGGCGGTATGTAATCTTATACCGGATGAGGATACTAAAAATATGATGAGTGATTACCTTGAAGGTGAACAGTTACTTGAAAATGGAGGCGAGCAGGAGAATGAATAAAGAGCAGTTCAGACAACAGGGGATTGAAATAAGAAAAGATTTTCCGCTTTTTAATTCTGCTGATGTTATATATCTTGACAATGCTGCAACTTCACAAAAGCCTGAATGTGTAATACAGGCAGAGCGTGATTTCTATGAAAAGTCAAATGCAAATCCACTTCGAGGTCTTTACGCACTTGCTGAGAAAGCAACAAAAGAGTATGAAGATGCAAGAAAGACAGTTGCAGATTTTATCGGTGCAGCAAATTCATCAGAAATCATATTTACAAGAAATGCAACTGAAGGACTTAATCTTGCCGCATACTGCCTTTCACAGATAATGTTAAAAGAAGACGATGAGATTGTTGTAAGCATCATGGAACATCACAGCAATCTTTTACCATGGCAGCAGGCCGCAAGAAGAACAGGTGCGGTTCTTAAATTTATTGAATGTTCAAAAGACGGCGTTATAACAGATGAAGCTTTTGAAAATGCTATAACAGATAAGACGAAAATAGTTGCAATGACACAGATTTCCAATGTACTTGGAAGTAAGAATGATATAAAGAAATATGCTTCATATTGCCATGACAGAGGAATTGTTTTTGTTGCTGATGGAGCACAGAGTGTTCCGCATATTCCTGTTAATGTCCAGGAACTTGGAGTGGACTTCCTTTCATTTTCGGGACATAAAATGTTTGCACCTATGGGAATTGGCGTATTATATGGAAGGAAATCACTTCTTGAGCAGATGCCACCATTTCTTTATGGTGGTGAAATGATTGAATCCGTTACAAGAGAAAGTGCGGTATATGCGGAGGTTCCTCACAAGTTTGAAGCGGGAACAGTTAATGCGTCAGGTGCGGTTGCACTGGCAGAGGCGATAAGATATATCAACAAAACCGGATTTGATGTTATACAGGAAAGAGAAGATTATCTTACAAAGTATGCTTTTGAAAAAATGACAGCCGTAAATGGTGTGCATATTATAGGCTCGCCTGATGCATCATCACATCACGGAATATTATCATTTACACTTGACGGAGTACACCCGCATGATGTAGCATCTATACTTGATGCAGATAATATAGGAGTGCGTGCCGGACACCACTGTGCACAGCCGCTTCTTGCATATCTTGGTATTTCTTCATCTACAAGAGTGAGTCTTGCATTTTACAATACATGTGAAGAAATAGATACATTTGTGGATAGTCTTTCACAGATAAGGAGACAGATGGGTTATGGAGAATAAGACATTCTATAATGAGGTACTGACAGACCACAATCTTCATCCTGGTCATAAGCATGCACTTGATGATGCCAATATGATTCTTGAGGGTGTTAATCCAAGCTGTGGTGATGACATTTTTCTCAATCTTAAATTTGAGGACGGAGTTATCAAAGATGGTTCATTTCAGGGTGACGGCTGTGCTATATCACAGGCATCAGCTGATATGATGCTTGATCTGATTGTTGGAAAAACAAAAGAAGAAGCTTTACAGCTTGCTGATATTTTTTTGAGAATGATAAAGGGTGAAGCATCAGATGATGAAATTGACCAGCTTGAGGAAGCATCAGTATTAAAGGATATTTCGCATATGCCGGCAAGAGTAAAATGTGCTGTGCTTGGATGGCGTACATTAAATGAAATGTTTAAAGATGGTAAATAAGTACTATTGGTGAGCTTATATTTCCCTGTTACATTTACAGCTAATATATTTAGGTGTTATAATTATATGCAACAAAGATGTATTAGCTAATGATGTAATCAGGGGATTTTATTTTATGAAACAGAAGAAAAACGGTTTTTTTATTACAATTATGCTGCTTTTGATATCGTTGGCTTTTATTGTGACGGTATCAGTTGTATTTAATAATATAAAGACAAATCTTGAAAGCGAAATTATTTCGAGTCTCAGTGAGGAAGCTGAAGAGAATGCAGCTTTGATTAAAAAAGAGATTGATGCAAAATTTGGTGTATTGCAAAGTTTTGCAAATGAATTATCGTCAACAGGTGATGAGATTGCAGAGATTCGCGATATGCAGAGTTTCGTTGAAGTGTATAATTTTAGAAGAATGGGATTTGTTGACCTTAATGGTATTGCGAAGACGACAGATGGATTTGAAAAAGATTTGTCATTCAGGGAATTCTATCAGGTTGGTCTTAAAGGTGAATCATTTATTACAGAATCGCTTCAGGATACTGTAGGTGATTATACAGAAGATATGATAAATATTCTCAGCGTTCCTGTATATGATAATAAAGGTGAGATTAAGGGCGTGTTGTTTGCTACATATCTTACAGAAAAATTTCACGAAGTGATATTTTCAGATTCATTTCAGGGTGAAGGATATACATATATTGTTGCCGGCGATGGTGATGTAATATCATCATATGGTGACGGGATGCAGAAAGAATATGATAATATTTTCATATATACAGGTGATGCGGCACAATATGACGATGCCATACAGGAAAAAGTTGAAAATGATATGCGGGAGAAGCTTAGCAGGGTTGGTATAGGTGTTAATGAGGATAACGATAAGTATTTTTATTGCTATAAACCACTCGAGATTGAGTCTGCTGATATGAACTGGTATATTTTCTCTATTGAACCAAAGAGTGTTCTTGATGAAAGAATGCATCCTATAATGAGAGATATACAGTTTCTTACAGTTATCCTTATATGTATCCTTGTTATGGCTAATATTATATTCTTATATTACAATGTAAGAAGAAGACAGGAATTATTCAGGCTTGCATATAAAGATAGTATTACAGGTGGAGATAATTTCTCAAATTTCAAGGAAAAAGCAAAGAAGTATGAAAATACAGAAGGATATGTAATTGCACTTGATATAAGTGAGTTTAAGCTCGTCAATAATGTATGCGGCAACGCCCGTGGTGATGAAGTATTAAAGGCTATATGGGATGTCATAATGGCTAATTGCAATGATAATGAGCAGGCAGCCAGAGTTAATGCTGACAGGTTTGTAATATTTTTGATTGAAAGAAGCAAAAAGACAGTTACTTACCGTATCGAAAAGCTGATAAATGAGATTGAAGGCATATCAGAGCAGTTGAGCGTGCCTAGATTGTATCCTGTAATAGGAATACGTGCTGTAGAAAAGCTTGATGATGCAGATAAACGTTATGGTGAGGCATTGAGAGCTAAAGCACTTGTAAAGAACAGACGTGACCGTCATTATGCTTTTTATGATGAGATTGATTATGATACAATAGTTGAGAATAAAAAGCTGGAGAATGGTTTTGAGAAAGCACTTGCAGATAAGAAATTTGAAGTGTGGTATCAGCCTAAATTTAACTCACATACAGGTAAAATAGTTGGCTCAGAGGCACTTATCAGATGGCGTGCGGACGATGGTTCACTTATTTCACCCGGACGGTTTATTCCTTTGTTTGAAAAAAATGGTAATATAATAAGACTTGATGAATATGTATTCCGTGAAGTGTGCAGACAGCAGAAAGAATGGCAGGAAGAAGGGATTCAGATACTTCCTGTATCTGTAAACATTTCCAGATTCAGCCTCTACTATTCAAATGTTGTAGAAAAATATGAGAGGATAATTAACTATTATGATGTGGATCATAAGTATGTACAGATAGAGATTACAGAGAGTGCAATAATTGAAAATACTGTGATTGTTGAACTTATACAGAAATTCCATGATGCAGGTTTCGATATTCTTCTGGACGATTTTGGAAGTGGATATTCATCACTTGCATCTCTTAACCAGATGCCATTTGATACAATTAAGCTTGATAAAAGCCTTGTTGATTATGTTGGCAATGAAAATGGTGAGAAGCTTCTTAAATTTATTGTACAGCTTGTCCAGAGTCTTGGAATGAAGATAACAGCAGAAGGGGTAGAATATAAAGAACAGCTTGATTTTCTTGAAAATCTTAACTGTGATGACATACAGGGGTTCTATTTTTCAAAACCTCTTATGTTAGCAGATTTTTCAGCAAAACTGACGGAAAATAATTAATAAATAAAACTATTGAAATGCTAGGAAATAAAGTGATAAGCGGATGCCTGAAGCATCCGCTTATATTATGAAAGAGGATAGAATCTATGCTTACACAATTTTCAAGAACAGAGCTTCTGCTTGGTAAAGAAGCAATGGATAAACTTGCAGCTTCAAGAGTTGCGGTGTTCGGAGTCGGCGGAGTCGGCGGATATGTATGCGAGGCACTTGTGAGAAGTGGTGTCGGTGCATTTGACCTGATAGATGATGATAAGGTTTGTCTTACAAACCTTAATAGACAGATAATTGCGACAAGAAAAACAGTCGGGCAGTATAAAACAGAAGTTATGCGTGACAGAATCCTTGAAATTAATCCTAAGGCGGATGTGAGAATTCACAAATGTTTTTTTCTGCCTGAAAATGCAGATGAATTTCCATTTGATGAGTATGACTATATAGTTGATGCAGTTGATACTGTTACAGCAAAAATTGAGCTTGTAATGAAAGCCAACGAGATGAATATTCCGATTATAAGCAGCATGGGAGCAGGAAATAAACTTGAACCAAGCATGTTTCAGGTGGCTGATATATATAAGACAAAGGTATGCCCTCTTGCAAAAGTTATGCGAAGAGAGTTAAAGAAACGTGGAATTAAGAAGCTGAAAGTTGTATATTCAGAAGAAAAGCCGGTAAGACCGCTTGAAGATATGGCGATAAGCTGTCGTACAAACTGCATATGTCCACCTGGTGCACAGCATAAATGCACGGAGAGAAGAGTTATTCCGGGCAGTACAGCATTTGTTCCGTCTGTTGTTGGACTTATAATAGCAGGTGAAGTTGTTAAAGATTTATGTGATTATAAAAGACGTGACGAATAAAGCAAGGAGAATTTATGGCAGATATTACGGAAAACCAGCAGATTAAATATGAAAAGCTGAAGCAGTATATTAAAGAATTAGGCTCTGTTGCAGTGGCATTTTCAAGTGGAGTTGATTCTACGTTTTTGTTAAAGGCAGCACATGATGTGCTCGGTGATAACGCCATAGCTGTCACAGCACGTTCATGTTCATTTCCTAAAAGAGAACTCAATGAGGCAGTGGATTTCTGCAAAAAAGAGGGAATAAGACATTTTATATGTGATTCTGAGGAATTAAAAATAGAAGGATTTGCCCAGAATCCGAAAAACAGATGTTATCTTTGTAAACATGAACTTTTTGAAGAAATCAAAAAAATTGCTGATGAAAATGGAATTGCATGTATTGCAGAAGGCTCCAATATGGACGATAATGGGGATTACAGGCCAGGACTTAAAGCAGTTGCCGAGCTTGGCATAAAGAGCCCATTAAGAGAGAGCAAAATGACAAAGGACGATATAAGAGCATTGTCAAAAATGCTGGGACTTCCTACATGGAACAAACAGTCATTTGCCTGTCTTTCTTCAAGATTTGTATATGGAGAGACTATTAATGAAGAGAAACTGGGAATGGTAGACAAAGCAGAGCAGCTTCTTCTTGATATGGGATTTCATCAGGTAAGAGTAAGAATTCATGGTATGATGGCAAGAATTGAAATTGAACCGGCTGAATTTGATAAACTTATGAAAGAAGAAAACAGATTTAAAATTGTGCAGGAATTTAAAAAGTATGGTTTTACATATGTTACACTGGACCTTTTGGGATACAGATGTGGAAGTATGAATGAGACACTTAAAGACGAGGAGAAAAGATAAGTGAAAATTAGCAGTATTGTGGGAAAAGACAAATTGACACTGTCATTTGAAGTATTTCCGCCTAAGACGGATTCAGATTTTGAAAAAGTTAAAGAAGCTGCTTTTGGAGTGGCAGCAATAAAGCCGGCATATATAAGTGTTACATATGGTGCCGGTGGAAGTACAAGCACAAATACGCTTGCAATAGCAAAAGGAATTCAGGAAAAATATGGTGTTGCAACAATTGCACATCTTACATGCGTTGGTGCATCAAAAGATTCAATTATAAAATCACTTTCTGATATGAGAGATGCAGGAATAGAAAATGTACTTGCACTTCGTGGTGATAAGCCTAAGTGGTTTGATGGAGAACCTTTTAAAGAATACAAATATGCATCTGAACTTGTATCAACAATAAAAGAGTTTGGTGGTTTTTCTGTAGGTGGTGCATGTTATCCTGAAGTACACCCTGATTCAGCAAACAGACAGGAAGATATAATTAATCTTAAAAAGAAGGTTGATGCCGGATGTGAATTTCTTACAACACAGATGTTTTTTGATAACGGCGTTTATTATGATTTTGTTGAAAATGTGCGTAAAGCAGGAATTGATGTGCCGGTAATTCCGGGAATAATGCCTATTACAAGAGAATCACAGATTGAAAATGTAATAAAACTTTCAGGCTGTAAGATGCCACAGCAGTTTATTAAAATTGTAGACAGATTTAAAGAAGACAAAGCATCAATGAAGCAGGCAGGAATTATATATGCGACACAACAGATACTTGATTTATATGCAAACGGAGTGAAAAACGTCCATGTATATTCAATGAATGATTCATCTGTTGCAGGTGCAATTTACAATAACCTGTCTGATATTTTATCAATGTAAATAACGGAGTGCAGAGTATGAGTATATCAGTAAAAAGAATGAAAAAACTCTTAAAAGATGATTATCAGATTATAGATATAAGAAGTGCTGCTGAGATTGCACACGGCGAAATTCCGGGAGCAGTAATCGTGGCATCTGAAAATGTACTTGATAATAAAAATATAGATTATTCTAAAAAACTCATTATATGTTGTGCAAGAGGCGAGAAAAGCGAGGAGACAGCCAGGCTTTTACAGTCGGAAGGTTACGATGCACAAAGTCTTGAAGGTGGATTTGGGGCATGGCTTCTTGATAAAATGAGCATGACTGATGAAAATGAGAAGGCTTTTGAAGTAGAAAAGAGTCTCCGTAAAAAATTCAGAAAAGAAATATGGTCAAAGTTCACAAAGGCCGTAAATACATATGAGCTTGTGAAACCGGGTGATAAAATAGCGGTTTGTATTTCAGGCGGAAAAGATTCAATGCTTATGGCAAAATGTTTTCAGGAATTAAAGCTTCATGACAAGTTTGATTTCGATGTGAAATTCCTTGTTATGGATCCGGGCTACAGTCCGAGAAACAGGCAGGTAATAGAGGAAAATGCAAGGATTCTTAATATACCGATTACCGTATTTGAATCTGATATTTTTGAGTCTGTATACAATATTGAAAAATCACCTTGTTATCTGTGTGCGAGAATGAGAAGAGGACATCTTTATGCGTATGCTAAAGAACTCGGATGTAATAAGATTGCACTTGGACATCATTATGATGATGTTATAGAGACGATACTTATGGGAATGCTTTACGGTGCACAGGTACAGACAATGATGCCTAAACTTCACAGCACGAATTTTGAGGGAATGGAGCTTATCCGCCCACTCTATCTTGTGAGAGAAGATGATATAAAAGCATGGCGTGATTATAATGGACTTAATTTTATCCAGTGTGCATGCAAATTCACAGATACATGCACAACATGCAATAATGAAGAAAACCAGTCAAAGCGAGTTGAAATCAAGGAACTGATAAAAAAATTGAAGCAGGTTAATCCTCATGTTGAGAGTAATATTTTCAGAAGCGTTGAAAACGTTAATATTGACACAGTTGTTGCTTATAAGCAGAACGGTGTAAAGCATAATTTCCTTGATGAGTATGATAATAAATGAAATTTTCAGATATAAGTTTTGGGTCTTTTGGGAGTGAATGAGAATGATTTATCTTGATAATGCCGCAACAACAAAAGTAAACAAAAAAGTTTTAGAGTCAATGATGCCGTATTTTTCGGAAATTTACTGCAATCCTTCGGCTGCATACAGCTTTGCAACGAAGGGCAGGATTGCGATTGAAGAAGCGAGAAATCATGCGGCAAAGCTGATAGGTGCTTCTGATATGGAAATATATTTCACAAGCGGTGGAAGTGAATCTGATAATTGGGCGATTAAGGCTGTAGCAGAATCATTTTCTGATAAAGGGAAACATATTATTACAACAAAAATTGAGCATCATGCAGTGCTTCATACATGTGAATATCTTGAAAGACATGGATTTGATATAACATATCTGAATGTTGATTCAGATGGCAAAGTAAGATTGGATGAACTTAAAAAATCGATAAGAGAAGATACAATTCTTATTTCAGTAATGACAGCAAATAACGAAATAGGAACAATACAGCCGGTTGCAGAAATCGGTAAAATAGCACATGAAAAAGGAATACTTTTCCATACAGATGCAGTTCAGGCATATGGACATATACCAATTAATGTTGACGAGATGAATATTGATTTGCTGTCTGCAAGCGGACATAAGTTTAATGGTCCTAAGGGTGTCGGGATAATGTATATAAGAAAAGGAGTGAAAATCCGTTCATTCATACATGGCGGTTCGCAGGAGCGTGGCAGACGTGCCGGAACTTATAATGTACCGGGAATTGCAGGGCTTGGAACAGCGGCAAAGCTTGCCATGGAAAATATGGCAAAACGTGCTGAAAAAGAAAAAGAATTAAGAGATTATTTTATTGACAGAATATCTGCGGAAATTCCATATACTGTATTAAACGGACACAGAGAAGACAGGCTTCCTAACAATATTAATTTCTGTTTTCGATTTGTTGAGGGTGAGTCAGTACTTATAATGCTTGACCAGGCAGGAATCTGTGCATCGAGCGGTTCAGCGTGTACATCCGGTGCAATAGACCCGTCGCATGTTCTTCGTGCAATAGGTTTAAGCGATGAGATGGCACATGAATCACTCCGCCTCACTTTGTCATATGAGAATACAAAGGAAGAAATAGATACAGTAGTTGGGGAACTGAAGCGGATTGTTGAAAGACTTCGTGGAATGTCTCCGGCTTATAAGGCATTTTTAGGTGGGAAAAAAGAGTGAGTTTTGTTATTTGTAATATAATTGGTTAATAATTTTAAAATTGCTGTCGATATATTAAACACAAGGATGGTACTTTATTTCAACGGATTGATGTGAAATGGAGTGCTATCCTTTTTTATTTATTTACTGTTCGGACCTATTTGGAGAACAGGGTGGCTGTGAATGACGGAGCGGCCACGGAAAGGAGTTATATGGAGGTCAGCACAAGATATGCAAACGGTTTTTTGAATGAATATGGACAGGATTTGCATAAGGAAGAGAAAACGGAGTATGATTTTGCTTCGGAACTAAAAAACAAAATGCAGGAACATTCAGAATCAAAAAAAGAAACGGTTGATTCGAGAGAACTGTATTACAGGCAGGTATCGTATGCATCAGCGGATATTAAAAAGGCTGAAGATGAGCCGGCACAGGATGTTAAGATGAAAAATCTCGGAGTGGGATTTTTATTCGTTGGAGGTGTCGGACTTGGAATGTCAGCAGGGCAGATAATAAGTGACGATTCGGAAGATGTAATAGTAAGGGTTAAAATTGCCGTGGGAGAGGGCAAATGTGAAACTGTCGATGTCAATCTTTCGGAAGTCGATGTAAGAAATGCGTCAGCAGTTGAAATGTTTGCATTTTGTCAATATGCCGACAGTAACGGCACAGGTATCGATAACAAATGGGGAAGCTGGCATGCCCTAAAACAGGTATTATCGGCAAGTGGAAATGATTTACAGTATGCGACGCTAAACGATGCGGTTAATGAAAAACGTGATTGGGCAGCAGCATTGGCATCTTCAGGCAGTGTTCTTAAAAAAGAAGCAACGGGTGAATCAATAAGTGCGGCTGATATTTTGCGTATGCTTGAAGAAAATATCAGTAAGAATGCAAATGTTAAAGAATGTGTGTCTGTAAGCGAAGATGAAGATAAAAAAAAAAGATACACAATTACGGCATTTGGTCCTGACGGCATAATAAGCAAGGAATATTGCGACGGTGTAGAGATTGGCTCATGGAGAATCAAGTACAAAAATGCAGGTGACTACGACAAAGTTATGGGGTTTTTGAATCGCTTTGACAATGACATAAATTTAGCATTTGCAGGCTCGCTGAAATTCTGGGAGAATTTTCTTAACGGTGATGTAAAAGAAGAAAAGTTACGGGTAACACATGAGACATTTTTTAAGAATTTCGGACCAAATGCACCACAGAGCGTAAAAGATGCGTGGATAAAGGCGGCACAAAAGGTCGGTGTAAACAATCCCGGACAAAAAGAAAACGGTATGATGACTCATATTACGCAGTTGGATATACAAAGATTCATGCAGTGGAATAAAGGAATTTATGATACAGATGTGCTCGGCTCGACTGTGGAATCTGCAAGAAGTGCGGTTGAAAGTGCACTGTATGCTCTTGAAAATCCATTGTCTTTATCAGCAGATATTTCAGATGAAGCACGTGCGGCAAAGCAAAAAGAACGCGAATTTTATGAGGAATTTTTAAAACTGTTATAAATCACATGATGTTAAAAGCCACGTGGCTGGCACAAAACGGGCAAACGAAGATATGATGTTATAAAAACAGACATTTTATCACCATTTGCCTGTTTTTTTATGCTTTTATTTTTGTTAAAATAAAGACAAATAAAAGAAAGGCGGCGGTAGTTATGAAGATATTAAAGAAAATTAAAATTGATATGTGGATTAATGCTATTATGACTTTGATAATCGGAATTTTATTTATAGCAAGACCACAGGGAGCAATGGAAGTCACAGCGATTGTTGCTGGTGCTGTTATTTTTGCAAACGGACTTATAGACCTTATATATTATATGAACATATGGAGTGAATTGTATGTAAGAGGTGTGTTGTTTGAAGGAATATTAAAGTGTATATTGGGAATTTTTATTATTACACATTCAGGAATAACATCAATTCTGTTTTCGTATATATTCAGTATTTATATTATAATAAGTGGAATCATATGTCTGGAGACGGCAGTTTATATGCAGAAGGCATTTGGATTTAATGCGGGAATTTATGTAGTATTATCGTGTGTAGATGTCATTGCAGGTATAATTATGATGTTTTTTTCACCGGATACTGTAAAATCAGCTGCTCTCATGGCTGGGGTGATTTTTGTTATAAGTGGTGTTATTGATAGTATAATGTTATATCGCATACATAAGATAAGCAAAAATGTTGTTGGTGAAATTAAAGATATCGTTGATGAGATAGATGATATAAGATGAAAAATTTAAGAAAAATAATTCCTGTTATTGCAATTTGTATAATAGGAATAATGATTACGGTTATTGTTAAAAAATCCGGGCATCCGTTGACGGTAGATACAATTATTGAATACACGCCGGATAATACACTGCTTGCAATAGTTGTTATGCTTACATTTTTTGCGTTAAAAAGTCTTACGGTGGTTCTGCCGCTTTCTGTACTATATTTTGCATGTGGCATGATGTTTTCGCCATTTAGTGCATTGTTAGTAAGTACGGCAGGACTTGCTGTTACTATAACAATACCATATCTGATTGGTAAATATGCAGGTAAGCAGACAGTTAAAAGTATTTGTGAAAAGTATCCAAAAGCGGCACAGGTTGCGGTATATCAGCAGAAAAATAATTTTTTTGCATGTTTCATAACAAGAATAGTAGGTTTTCTTCCGGGAGATATTGTAAGCCTTTATTTTGGGGCATGTGACGCACCATATGCGGAGTATCTTGCGGCGGGCATAGCGGGGTCAATGCTCAGCATTGTGACAACGACTTTATTGGGTGAAAAAATAAATAATCCGTTTTCAGTTGAATTTTTGATTATTCTGCTTTGCAGAATAGCGGTGTCTGTTGGGGCGATTGTGGTTAATTATGTTATGAATCACAGAAAATAATTTGAATTAACAACAAAAGAAGATCGAATGAGAACATGTTATATGCAGGCTTGTCTGGCATTTGTTAATTTTGAAGGAATTTCTAATTCGGATGTTCGCAAAATATTTGGATTGGGAGAGAAAGAGAAAGCAAAGGCTTCAAGACTTCTTAACAGTGCTGTTGAAAGTGGATATATTAAAGTGATGAATCCCGACACTGCACCAAGATATAAAAAATATATCCCATATTGGGCGTGATTTAAGTTTCGCTAATTTTCACTTTAAATAAAAAAATTTAAAAAAATTAGCACTCACCTCTTGACATTGCTAATAAAAAGGTATATAACATAGTCAAGAACAAAGGAAGAGAACAAAAAGAGATTAGGTAATGATTGAAAGAATCTATGAGTTTTCTATCCGGTTCCGAAAAAACTTGGTGTAATACATTGGGAAACCAATGCAGGCATAGCTGCTAGTGTTAAACAGATATGTAGGTTTGATATTAAAAAGGAGAGATGACTTATGTTAATGCCTAGTATTTTTGGAGAAAACTTATTTAACGATGATTGGATGAATTTTTCATTTCCTGAAGTTGACAAAGAACTTTATGGTAAACATGCAGGCAATGTTATGAAGACTGATGTAAGAGAAACAGATTCAGGCTATGAAGTAGATATTGATTTACCTGGATTTAAGAAAGATGAAATCAATGCACAGCTTGATAATGGATATCTTACAATAAGTGCTTCTAAGGGTCTTGATAAGGAAGAGAAGAATAAAGAAGGCAAGTATATCCGTAAGGAACGTTATGCCGGTGCTATGAGCAGAAGCTTCTATGTTGGTGATGAAGTAACTCAGGCTGATATTAAGGCCAGATATGAAGATGGTATTTTAAGACTTTCAGTTCCTAAGAAAGAAAAGAAAGCTGTTGAAAATAACAAGTATATTGCTATTGAAGGGTAATAGCTGAAGTTTTTTAATAAAAATTTATCAATTATATTAAATAAAATGGAAAGGAAGCGATTGTTATGGATAAGAATCCAAAACATCCATTAAAGAAAAAGAAAGTTCATCAGAAGGTAAATGCAACAGCTGACCACAATATTGAGGAACAGGCAGTTACAGGAAAACATAAAAAACATATTTATGATTAATCTGAACTATAATATTCCAATTTGATAGAATTGAAAACTGAATAAAATATTAAAGCCGTCAGGGTTCGTTGATGTACGAATTCCGACGGCTTTTTTAATTAAATAACATTAAATATAAAAATTATGTTATAATTTAGACAAATTATTAATGTATTAAGAGTACAGTGCTTCGGCAGGAATCAATACAGGCTGGCTGAATTTACAATTGGAAAACTGAATAAAGCTTTATAATTATGGGAGAAATATATGATAAAAATTGATTTGATTACAGGATTTTTAGGAGCAGGCAAAACAACATTTATAAAAAAATATGCATCATATTTTATAAAACAGGGACAGACAGTTGGAATTCTTGAAAATGATTATGGTGCAATTAATGTTGATATGATGCTTTTGCAGGATTTGATGAGCGACAATTGTGAATTGGAGATGATTTCTGGCGGATGTGATGAAGAAACCCACAGGAGGCGTTTTAAGACAAAGCTGATTTCAATGGGAATGTGCGGCTATGACCGTGTTATAGTAGAACCATCAGGAGTATATGATATAGATGAATTTTTTGATGTTATACATGATGAGCCGCTTGATAAATGGTATGAGCCGGGAAATATCATTGCGATTGCCGATGCGTCAGTAGCAGATAATTTATCAGAAAAATCGTCATATGTTCTGGCATCTGAGATTTCATGTGCCGGAAAAATCATACTTAGCCATTCAGATGAAGCGGACGAACAAAAAATAAAAGACACAATTGATTATATTAATTTATCATTAAAGGACATTGGCTGCAAAAGACAGATAGGAATGAGTGATATAAAAAAAGGAATTCTTAATCTGACTGATGAAGATTTAAAAGAAATTGCAGAATGTGGATACAGACTTAATTCGTACCAGAAGCAGGATATTAATATGCAGGACGGAAAATTTGCTTCACTTTATTTTATGAATACAGGGTTGGGAAGTGAAGATGTAAAAAAGGCAGCGGAAAATATATTTGCTGATAAAAAATGTGGAAATATAATCCGCATAAAAGGATTTTTTAAAGAAAATGACAAATGGTATGAAGTCAATGCGATAAAGAAAAAAACCAGTATTAATGAAATACAGGAAGGACAGGATGTTATAATTGTTATAGGTGAAAATCTCAATGCTGACATTGTTGGAAATTATATAGGAAAACATGATTAATCTGAAAATATATTCATATTTATGTAAGCTTTCATATGTAATTGCAAGAGTATATCAGAATTGAGCCTTTTAAAAATTCCATGCAAAAGCATAATATTTACACAAAAACGAGATGTTTTTTTCACAGGCGGTGCCTATTATAATCTTAGAAAAAAGATTAGGAGGTGCCGCTTGTGTTATTTAATCGGGAAAAAACGGGAAAAGGCCATTTGGCGTGGGGGGATTTTCTATGGCATAGCATTAACGGGATTTACAGTGTATACATTGCTGATGTTACAGTGAGTGATGTGTCATTTCTGCGGGCGGAGCTTGCAAATGGTGTTTTTTGAAGAAATATAAAAGAGACAACATCAGATATTGCAAAAGAAAATAATGCGATTTTTGCGATTAACGGTGATTTTTATGGCAGGAAAAATATATCTTAAAACAAATACAAAGCATAATTCACAAAAATATAAAAAAATATTATGCAATTTTGTGAATTGTGCTTAAAAATGTAATGTGATACAATCAAGGAAACTAGAACTGTGAAAATAGTTTCCTTGATTTTTTGTTATGGTAACGATAGCAACGGAGGTGATGATGTACGGAAAATACAAAAGAAAGAATTTTACAGGCGGCAATTACCGCTTTTAATGAAAAAGGACTGAAGTTTACTATGGACGACCTTGCAGCGATTCTTGGTATGAGCAAGAAAACGATTTATAATGTGTTTTCTGATAAGAATTCGCTGTTTCTTGATATGGTTGATTACCTTTTTGACACGATAAAGGAAAGCGAGCAAAAAATAGTGAAGGATACATCGCTTTCTACGATTGAGAAAATAAGGCATATTCTCGGTGTTATGCCGGAAAGCTATAAAGAAATCGATTTTGAGCAGCTTTATCTTTTAAAAGATAAATATCCGGACATATACAGGAAAGTTGAAAAAAGGCTTGAAAGTGGCTGGGAGACTACACTTGGACTTCTTGAACAGGGGATGAATGAGGGTGTGATAAGACATGTTAATCTTACAGTGTTTAAGATGATGATGGAGGCTTCGCTTGAGCAGTTTTTCCAAAGAGATATACTTGTGCGTGCGGATATGACATATGCACAGGGACTTAATGAAGTTGTAAGTATATTGCTTAATGGCATAGAGGAGGCGGATTATGGAAGATAAGTCAAAGAAAATTTATGGAAATGATATTAACAGGAGAGCATACAGAAAAGCTGTCAATTCTAAAAAGAGATTTGCAAAAAAATATGGGGATGATTCTAGGAAAAATTACCCGGTAACGGTAAATAAGAATAAGTATATCGGTGATGCACTCGGAGTTTACGATGTCCGTGTCGGCGATAAGTCAGAAGTTAAGGAAACAGAAAAATTTGATACAAAGTCGGGAATTATTGTAGGTAATATAAGAATGGGGTTCGGACATTATCGTATTTCAATGGCGATTGCATCCGCAGCTAATGCTATGGGATATGTCCCTTACTGGATGGATTTGAATTCTTACGAAGATACAACATGTACAAAGGTTATAAAAGCACAGAATGATTTATATTCGCTTGGTTCAAGACTTTCGCAGAAAAGCAGGCTGTTTAACCATTTTGTATGGGAACCCATGAATTACGAGGGCTTTAGAAAGCTTTCATATAATGCATCAGACCAGAAAAATGCCGAGCTTATGGCTCCTGTATATAAAAATGTTCCGAAAGAAATACCTGTAGTTGCGACGCATGTCTGGCCTGCACAGGCAGCAGTCCATGCAGGAATGAAATATGTTGTCAATGCGATTCCTGATAACTGGCCGATGGCACTTCATTTATCAGAGGGAAGCATACATACTGTCCAGACACATTTTGCATATCAGGGATATAGGATTTTGAACGGAATGAATGGTAAAAAGGTTCTGAATCCAATGCCGTCAGAAAGTCTTATATACACAGGACATTATATAGACCATGAACTTGTTGCTGGTATAGAGACTGATTGTAAAGCAAGAAGGGAAAGAAAGAAAAATAAAAAGCCTATGAGATTTCTTCTTACAATAGGCGGTGCCGGTGCACAGAAAGAAATTTTTGCACATATAATCAGGTATCTGCTTCCTTATGTTAAGTCAGAAAAAGCAGCTCTTTATGTTAATGTCGGTGATTATAAAAATGTGTGGGATGATTTGGAACGTGAAATTCCTGAAATGTCAGATATTGCAATAAAACATTTCGATGACTGGGATGATACAACAAAGTTTGCAAATGATGCACTGACAGGTGACGTTACGGGAATTCATGGATTTTTCCATAAAAATATTTTTGAGGCGGTTTACTGTACTAATCTTTTGATGAGAAGTGCGGATGTGCTTGTCACAAAGCCAAGTGAACTTGCATTTTATCCGGTTCCTAAGCTTTTTATCAGACGTGTCGGCGGACATGAACAGTGGGGAGCAATCCATTCTGCCGAGATTGGAGACGGAACACTTGAATGTAGGGATATTCCCCATACATTGCAGATGATAAAGCTATTTATGAATGATGATAAGCTGCTTTACGATATGTGCGATAATATCGAAGCAAATAAAAAAGCGGGTATTTACGATGGTGCATATGAGGCAGTCAAAATTGCTATGAATATGAAGAAGGAGTGATATGAGTATGGGGCTTAATAAAAAAGAAATGGTATCATATGGTATTGGTGCGGTTGGAAAAGACATGGTATACATGTTCTGTGCAAGTTATATTTTATATTATTATCAGGATATTCTTGGGGTTAGTGCGATTGCCATGGGAATTATTCTTATGGCTGCGAGAGTATTTGATGCATTTAATGATCCTGTGATGGGTGTGATAGTTGCAAAGACGAGAACACGCTGGGGAAAGTTCCGCCCGTGGCTTTTTGTGGGAACTGCACTTAATGCGGTAGTTTTATATCTTATGTTTGCTGCACCACCTGCATTAAACGGAAGCGGTCTTGTTGCATATGCAGCGGTTACATATATTTTATGGGGTGTTACATATACGATGATGGACATTCCGTACTGGTCAATGATTCCTGCATTTACGGAAGGAGGCAGGGAGCGGGAAAATATGTCTACAATGGCTCGTTCATGTGCAGGAGCAGGTTCTGCAATTGTTACAGTAATAACAATGCAGTGTGTTTATCTTCTTGGAAATGGAAATGAATATACAGGATTTAAGTGGTTTGCACTTATAATTTCAATATTGTTTTTTGTATCAATTCTTATAACTTGTGTTAATATAAAAGAAAAGTCTACGGTTAATGTTGAAAGTGTATCAGTAAAGCAGATGTTTAAGGCACTCGTACAGAATGACCAGGCAGTTGCTGTGGTTGTGACAATTGTGCTTATCAATGCCTCTGTATACATAACTTCAAATCTTGTAATTTACTTTTTTAAATATGACTTTGGTGGTGCCGATTGGTATAATGGATATACACTTTTTAACACATTCGGCGGTGCGGTTCAGATTCTGTCAATGATGGTTCTGTTTTCGCTTCTTAGAAAATTCATGAACACAATGAAAATATTCTATGTAAGTTTTGCAATGGCAATCACAGGATATATAGTGCTTCTAATACTTGTATTTACATCAATGTCAAGCGTATTTGTTTTATTTATACCTGCATTTTTCATATTTGCGGCAAATGGAATGTTACTTGTACTGACTACGATTTTCCTTGCAAATACTGTAGATTATGGTGAACTTAAAAATAACAGGCGTGATGAGAGCGTGATTTTTTCTATGCAGACATTTGTTGTTAAACTGGCATCGGGTGTTGCTGCACTTGTAGTTTCAATCTGTCTGTCACTGAGCCATCTTAGCAGTAATACTGATGCAGATGCAGCGGTCACAACGGGCGGTTCGGTTGCAGGACTCAGAATGACAATGACTGTAATTCCTATAATCGGTCTTATTATTGCACTGATTTATTTTCACAAAAAATATATTCTTACAGACAAGAAAATGGAAGAGATTACAAAAGGCATTAAAGAGCGTAGAAACTGATTACTTATAAGGATGGATAAATTATGATTACTGCACAAAATGGCATTTATAAGCTTGATACAGATAATACATCATATATATTCAGGGAGTGCGAGAGCGGACATTTACAGCATCTGTATTATGGAAGAAAAATTCATGCGGATGCACAGGTTCTTTGCGAAAAACATGTTAGCATACCCGGAAATACTAATATATACAGTCCTGATTTTAATAATTTTTCACTTGAGGATATGTGCCTTGAAATGTCTTCATGGGGAAAGGGTGATATAAGGGAGCCGTTTATAGAAGTAAGCCATGCTGACGGAAGTAGTACGTCTGATTTTTTATTTGAAAGTTCTAAGATTACATTGGGAAAAGAAGAATCAGAAACGCTTCCTGGCTCGTATGATGAAGATGGAAATGTCGGACATCTTACAGTTATTTTAAAAGATTCAAATTATAATCTGAAGCTGGAATTACACTATTATGTATATGAAAAATGTAATGTTATTACAAGAAGTGCAAAGTTTATAAATGAGAGTACAGATGATGTCAGATTAAACCGTCTTATGAGTATGCAGCTGGATTTTAATGATTCTGATTATGAACTTTCGTCTTTTAATGGTGCATGGATAAGAGAGATGAATAGGAATATTATCAGCCTAGAGGCTGGAAAATATGTCAATGAATCAGTTACGGGAACATCATCAAACCGTGCAAATCCGTTTGTTATGATTGCAAGACATAATACATCGGAGAATTTCGGAGAGTGTTTTGGATTTAATCTTATTTACAGCGGCAATCATTATGAGGCAGCACAGGTTAATTCTTATGGAAAGTTAAGAATTGTAACAGGGATTAATCCGTCATTGTTTTCCTATAAAATCAGAGCCGGAGAAAGTTTTGAAACTCCTGAGGCAGTTATGACTTATGGATATGCTGGATTTAATTCAATGAGCCATAATATGCATGATTTTGTAAATAATAATATTGTACGCGGTAAATGGAAAAATAGAGTGCGTCCCATATTGTTGAACAGCTGGGAGGCAGCATACTTTAATATTAATGAGAAAAAGCTTTTAAGACTTGCAAAAGCCGGAAAAGAAGCCGGCGTCGAGCTTTTTGTAATGGATGATGGCTGGTTTGGCGAAAGAAATGATGATACGTCATCGCTTGGGGACTGGACACCGAATGAAAAGAAACTTCCCGGTGGCATTAGGGAGATTGTGGATAAAATCAAAGCACTAGGGCTTGACTTTGGAATATGGGTTGAGCCTGAGATGGTTAATGTTAAGAGCCGGTTATATGAAAAACATCCGGAGTGGGTTGTTGATATTCCTGAAAAGCCACATTCAGAAGGCAGAAACCAGAGAATTCTTGACCTTTCAAATACTGAGGTTCAGGATTACATAATAGAGCAGATGAGCAATATTTTTTCATCGGCTGACATTTCCTATGTGAAATGGGATATGAACAGGATTTTCAGTGATTATTATTCAAAAAATCTCCCACCTGAAAGGCAGGGAGAGATGGCACACAGATATGTATGCGGATTGTACCATTGTATGAGAGAGCTTACAAAAAGATTTCCTGATATTTTATTTGAGGGCTGTTCAGCTGGCGGTAACAGGTTTGATCTTGGGATTCTTTGTTATTTTCCGCAAATCTGGGCAAGCGATAACACAGATGCACTTTGTCGTACACAGATTCAGTATAATTACAGTTATGGCTATCCGCTAAGCTGCATTTCAGCACATGTTTCGGCGAGTCCTAATCATCAGACATTAAGAAATATGCCGATTGAGACAAGATTTGCTGTTGCGGCGTTTGGAAATCTCGGATATGAATTTAATCTATGTGATTTGCCAAAAGATGAATTTATGGCAGTTAAAGCTCAGATTGAATTGTATAAAAAATGGCGTGAAGTTATACAGTATGGTACTTTTTACCGCAGAGAATGTTTTGATAACAGAAATTCACGTAATCATGGTGTGCTTAATAACGGAGCTGGCAACAATGCTTCATGGTGCGTTGCATCAAAGGATATGAGCAAGGCTGTCGGGTTTACTATGCAGAAACTTGTCGTGCCTAATACACAATTCGCCTGTTTTTTTGCGAATGGCTTAAAGGACGATGCTGTATATCATTTTTACAACAGAAGGTTAAAGCATAATATTAAAGAGTTTGGGGAGCTTGTAAATATGGTTTCACCTGTTCACATAAAGCAGGGCTCTCTTGTTCAGGAACTTGCCTCAAAATTTGTAAAACTGGATGGTGAGACAGAAGATTATACGGCTTACGGAGACACACTTATGTATGCCGGAGTTAAGTTAAAACAGTCTTTTTCCGCTACAGGATACAGTGAAGATGTAAGGCTGTATCAGGATTTTGCTGCAAGATTGTATTTTATGGAGGAAGTAAATGCAGACGATAACGCTTGAAACAAATGAAAGATATAAGCATTTGGAAAAAGAATTTATTGAAAAATTCGGACATGCCACGGAATATGAAAATGGTGGAAATTGTACAATTCAGTTTTTTTCAGCACCGGGACGCAGTGAAATAATAGGAAATCATACCGACCACAACGGCGGCAGGGTGATAGCGGCAGCTATTGATATGGATACAATTGCGGCAGCGGCTCCAAATGAAACTGATATTATTAGAATTTACAGCGAGGGACATGAATATATTGAAGTTGACCTTAAATCTATCGCTGATTATGTTAATAACTATAATACAGATGCAAAAGTATGCTATTTATACGACGGCAGCAGATCGCTTGTTGCGGGAATATGTACGTATATTATGAAAAATGGATTTGATGTGGGCGGTTTTGATGCGTATGTGACAACGCAGGTTATCCCATCGGCGGGAGTAAGTTCATCGGCTTCGTATGAAATGCTTATATGTGCAATTATTAATTTTATGTTTAATGATAATAAAATGACTGAAAATGACTGTGCAAAAGCAGGGCAGTATGCGGAAAATGAGTTCTGGCATAAGTCGTCAGGCCTTATGGACCAGATAACATGTGCTGTCGGTGGTGCCGTATATATGGATTTTTCTGATGAAAATGAAGTGAAGTTTACGAAGAAAAATCTTTCCTTTGAAAAATTCGGATACAGCCTTGTTATTGTAAATACAGGAAAAGGACATGCCGACTTAAGTGAAGAGTATTCGGCAATTCCTAAGGAAATGTTTTCGGTGGCAGAAGTGCTTGGATGTAAGCGTCTGTGTGAAACTAATATAGATGAATTAATGAAAGTGATTTTAAATCATGATAGTTACAATGACGCCGGTTCGATATTACACAGTGACAGAGCCGTGCTTCGTGCAATACATTTTTTTGAAGAGAATGAGCGTGTGGACAGAATGGCGGAAGCGATTGACAATGATGATTTTGATTTGATAAAAAGAATGATTGTTGAATCAGGAAAATCTTCGTGGGAACTTTTGCAGAACTGTTACTGTCCAAATAACCCTTCAGAACAAAAAATTTCACTGGCATTGACACTTACAGGGCGTTTCCTCAAAGGAACGGACAGCGTGTGCCGCGTACATGGTGGAGGTTTCGCCGGAGTAATTATGTGCATACTGCCAGTGAAAGATGTTTATTCATATAAAGATTATATGGAACACATTTTCGGAAAAGGAAATGTGTATGTGGCATCAATAAGAAATTATGGTGCCGTAAAAGTCGAATTGGTATGATAAAATGTGTGCATGATGCAAATTTATTAACCAATTCCCCCGAACACGATTCCGAGTATTAAAACAAGAATACAGACAGGACAATAAATATATTTGCAGACAGGGTAAAACTTGTCTGTAAATTTATTTGTGCGTCCAAGATTCACCTGATTTTCTACATATTTCTTACCTAAAACCCAGAAGAACATTATTCCTGCGAGTCCTGCTCCGAGAGGGCAGATATAGATTGAAAGCACATCCATCCATTCGGATACAATTCCCTGTATACAAAGTGATACTATTAATGCGAATACTGCAATGACTGAGCATGATATTTTACGGTTTAACTTGAATTTTTCCTGAATTGTTGCAACAGGTGCTTCATACAGATTGATAAGAGATGAAAGTCCTGCCAAGAACACTGCAACAAAGAAAATAACTGCAATTATATAACCACCAGGCATTGATTTAAATAGTGATGGAAGATATATAAATAAAAGTCCCGGACCGCCCTGGTTTAATCTTGCACCGGTTGTAGCCATTGCGGGAATAATAACGAGTGCCGCGAGCATTGCGGCGATTGTGTCAAATAATGCAACTCTGCCTGCCGCTTTTGGAATGTCTTCGTTATCAGAAAGGTATGAGCCGTAAATTAAAGTTCCGCTGCCTGCTACCGATAATGAGAAAAATGCCTGACCAAGAGCATATACCCATGTTTTTGGTGAAAATAAGTATTTTGTATCTATTGTAAAAATGTATTTATATCCGTCTGCTGAACCGGGCTGGAAGAATACATAGATGCCAAGAATAATGAAAAGTACAAAAAATACAGGCATCATAAATTTGTTAGCTTTTTCAATTCCTCTTCCTACACCGAACATTAATATTCCAATGCCTGCTGCAAGTGCAAAAAACTGCCATAAATTATTGCCAAATGAAGATGCCATGTTTCCGAATTTTCCGGCAAAATCGGCTGTATCCTGAGGTGATAATGTTGAGCCTGTAAATGAGCCAATCATGTATTTTAAAATCCAGCCCATTACCACAGTGTATCCGATTGCCATTGCAAGCGAGCCGAGAACAGGAATAAGTCCGAGTATTTCGCCGAGCTTTCTTTTTCCTTTTGATTCGCAGGCAAGACCAAAAGCATCTATAGGACCTGATTTTGCAGCACGTCCGAAACTCATCTCACCGATTACGCCTGTGAAACCGATAAGTGCAACAAAGATTATGTATAACAGAAGATATGCACCGCCGCCATACATAGAAACGCGGGTAGGAAACATCCATATATTTCCCATTCCGACTGCAGAGCCTATACATGCAAGTATAAAGCCCCACTGGTTGTTAAATGATTCTCTTTTTTTCATAAAGTTAAAAAGCCTCCCGATGTTTTTTAATTAATAAACAATGTATTTACTATACAGCATATTAATGTAAATGTAAAATACATATTGTAATGTTTGATTATTCAAATGTGGCTGTGATTGTGTTGATTGGACAATTTTGTATACAATAATGGAAACTTGTAAAACGGCATAAATACCGTGTTTATATTTTTTTAATAAAATAATTAGCACTCACCTGTTGACAGTGCTAACAATGGGTGATATAACGTACTTGTAGTTAAGAAACAGACATCAAAGGAGGTTGTGTTATGAATATAAACAAATTTACTCAGAAGTCAATTGAAGCAGTAAACAATTGTGAGAAAATCGCTTACGATTATGGAAATCAGGAAATTGACCAGGAGCATTTTCTTTACAGCCTTATGACAATAGAAGACAGTCTTATTGCAAATCTCATTGAAAAAATGGATATCAATAAGGACACATTTATAAAAAATATCGAGACACTTCTTTCACAGAAGACAAAGGTTTCGGGAAATGTGAATCTTTATGTAAGTAATGATTTGAATAAGGTTCTTGTTAATGCAGAAGATGAGGCAAAAAGAATGGGTGATGCATATGTTTCAGTTGAGCATCTTATGCTTGCAATGATAGCAGCACCTAACAAAGCAATAAAACAGCTTTTTAAAACTTATGGAATTACAAGGGATAAGTTTTTATCAGTTCTTGCAACTGTTAGAGGTAATCAGTCAGTTAATTCCGATAATCCGGAAGCTACGTATGATACACTTAATAAATACGGACAGGATTTGGTTGAAAAGGCAAAGGAAGGAAAACTTGACCCTGTAATAGGCAGGGATAATGAGATTAGAAATGTAATCCGTATCCTTTCAAGAAAGACAAAGAACAATCCGGTTCTTATCGGTGAACCTGGTGTAGGTAAAACGGCAGTGGTTGAAGGACTGGCACAGCGAATTGTAAGAGGTGATGTTCCGGAAGGACTGAAGGATAAGAAGATATTTGCACTTGATATGGGTGCTCTTGTAGCAGGTGCAAAGTATCGTGGTGAATTTGAGGAGAGATTAAAAGCTGTTCTTGATGAGGTTAAGAAAAGCGAAGGCAGCATAATTCTTTTCATCGATGAAATTCATACAATAGTAGGTGCCGGTAAGACAGAAGGTTCTATGGACGCAGGCAACATGTTAAAACCTATGCTTGCAAGAGGTGAGCTTCACTGTATCGGTGCGACAACGCTTGATGAACATCGTCAGTATATTGAAAAAGACCCTGCACTTGAACGTCGTTTCCAGCCTGTTATGGTTGATGAACCTTCAGTAGAAGATACAATATCAATCCTTCGTGGTCTTAAAGACAGGTACGAAGTTTATCATGGTGTTAAGATTACAGATGGTGCGTTAGTTTCTGCTGCAACATTGTCTGACCGTTATATTTCAGAGCGTTACCTGCCTGATAAGGCTATTGACCTTGTCGATGAGGCATGTGCAATGATAAAGACAGAACTTGATTCAATGCCGGCTGAACTTGATGAATTGCAGCGTAAGATAATGCAGCTTGAAATTGAAGAGGCAGCTCTTAAAAAAGAGACAGACAATCTCAGCAAAGAGCGTCTGGGTAATCTTGAAAAAGAATTGTCAGAACTTCGTTCACAATTTAACCAGCAGAAAGCAAAATGGGACAACGAAAAAGCAAGCGTTGATTCCATAAGCAAGATTAAGGAAGAATTAGACCAGTTAAATAACGAGATTGCAAAGGCAAAGAGAAATTATGACCTTGAAAAAGCCGCAGAACTTCAGTATGGTAAGCTTCCGGCATTGCAGAAGAAGTTAAATGAGGCAGAAGAAAAGGTTAAAAATAAGAATCTTGACCTTGTACATGAGAGTGTAACAGAGGAAGAAATCGCTAAGATTATATCAAGGTGGACAGGTATTCCGGTTGCAAAACTTTCTGAAACAGAGCGTCAGAAGACACTTCATCTTGAAGATGAACTTCACAAGCGTGTAGTAGGACAGGATGAAGGTGTTACAAAAGTAACAGAAGCTATTATTCGTTCTAAGGCAGGTATAAAAGATCCTACAAAGCCTATCGGTTCATTTATGTTTTTGGGACCTACTGGTGTCGGTAAGACAGAACTTGCAAAGGCACTGGCTCAGAGCCTGTTTGATGATGAAAATAACATTGTAAGACTTGATATGTCCGAGTATATGGAGAAGTATTCAGTATCACGTCTTATAGGAGCACCTCCTGGATATGTAGGATATGACGAAGGTGGCCAGCTTACAGAGGCAGTACGTAGAAAACCATATTCCGTTGTTCTTTTTGATGAAGTCGAAAAAGCTCATCCTGATGTATTTAATGTGCTTTTACAGGTGCTTGATGATGGTCGTATCACAGACTCACAGGGCAGAACTGTAGATTTTAAAAACACAATCATAATCATGACAAGTAATATCGGTTCAACATATCTTCTTGATGGTATTGATGAAAATGGTCAGATTAAGTCTGATGCCGAAAATCTTGTTATGCAGGATTTGAGGGCACATTTCAGACCTGAATTTCTTAACCGTCTTGATGAGATAATAATGTTTAAGCCACTTACAAAGGCTAATATTGGTAATATTGTTGATTTGCTTATTGCAGATGTAAATAAGCGACTTGCGGATAAGGAATTAAAGGTTGAGCTTACACCTGAGGCAAAGGAGTTTGTTGTATCGCATGGATTTGACCCGACATATGGTGCAAGACCACTTAAAAGATATATCCAGAAAACAGTTGAGACACTTGCAGCAAAGCTTATTCTTGCAGGTAATATCAGTACAGGTACGATACTGATTGATGTTGACGGAGATAAGCTTGAAGCTCGCAGCAAGGGTGAAGTACAGAAATAATAAAAATACAGCAGCAGCCAAATTCCGGTGCAAGCACAGATTTTGGTGTGTACGTGTAAATTAAATGACAGCCGTATGAATCAGATAAACTGATTTGTACGGCTGTCATATTCATAATCAATATTACTTAATGCAGATATTATATCTTTTTTATCTATCATAAATGATTTGCAGAATTCATCAAGTGATGAATAATTATCCCTCAGCTGCATATTTGTAAAAGAAAGCAGCATTACAGGGTCTTTTGGTAAAGTAGTCACAGTATCTCTCCTTATTGACGTTTTCCAATATATTTGCACATTTATTGAAAAAAGTAAAGAGTAATTTTGGTTGATAAAAGTTACAGGTCTGTTATAATACAAATATAAGAGTTAAACAATTAACAATGTATGGAGTTATATTTTTTGTTTGGTGCATTTTGGCACAAGAATGGAGATTGTTATGTCGGTTCAGGATTATATGTCAGCTTTAAAGCTGGGGAAAAAAGAGTATCATGCATGTGTCAATAAGGGAGCATATCCATATCTTCCAGTTCTTGAGAATCTTGTTTCAGATGATGAGATTGATTCTGAAGTAAGCCTTTCGGTTGACCAGATTCCGTTAAGGCTTGTTGTCGGAACATGTAATGCTTCAAGAACTAATGCATTTGCGGGCAATTTCATGCCGCTTCTTGACTGGGGAACGGAATTTTCTGCAAAATGGGCGAGTCTTAGTGACAGCCAGGTTAATGAAGGAATAAGAGACCCGATTAAAGTATATGAATATATGAACAAGTTTTATGTACTTGAAGGAAATAAACGTGTAAGTGTATTAAAGTATTTTAATGCAGTTACAGTCAATGCAGAAGTAATACGAAAGATTCCCAAAAAGTCAGATAATCCGGAAGTTAAGATTTATTATGAATTTATGGAATTTTACAAATGCACAAGGCTCAATGATATATATTTCAGCGAAGTGGGAAGTTTTCCGTCACTTATGAAGCTTGTGGGAATTGAGCCGGATAAAAAGATGGATGAGGATGCCAAAAAAGATTTTGTGTCATGCTTTTTATCATTTAAGAATGCTTTTGATTCAAGAGGCGGCGACAGATTTGATTATCCGGTAGGAGACGCATTCCTGAGATTTATTCACATTTTCGGATATGATACAGTTAAAAAGATGACACCGTCAGATATGGCAAAGAATGTTGCAAAATCATGGGCTGAATTCGTATTGTTGTCAGAAGACAGTGCAGTTGATTTAAAGATGGATCCTACTGTAAATGAGCCTAAGAAAAACATTTTGAGTTATCTCCTTCCTAGGCCAGACAGCGGAAGCAAGAAACTGAAAGTTGGATTTATATATGAAAATACACCACAGGATTCGGAATGGTGTTATGCACATGAACTTGGAAGACAGTATATAGATGATACATTTGGTAAGCAGATAGAGACGATAAGCATTACTAATGTCAAGCCGGAAAAAGATGATGAGCATGCTATTGAGATGATGATAAAAAATGGTGCAGACCTTATATTTGTCACATCTCCGGCAATGACTATAGCAAGTGTAAAGATGGCGATTGCACATCCGGATGTAAAGATTCTTAACTGTTCTCTCAATACATCGCATAAGTATATAAGGACATATTATGCAAGAATGTATGAAGCAAAGTTTCTTACAGGGGTTCTTGCAGGAGCACTGGCAACACAGAATAAGATTGGCTATGTTGCACAGTATCCTGTTTATGGTACAGTTGCTAATATTAATGCATTTGCACTTGGAGCGAAGTTTGTTAATCCAAGAGCCAGAATTTACCTGAAATGGTCGTCTGTAAAAGGTATCAATATTGAAGAGGAATTCAAGAAAGAAGATATTCACTATATTTCTGACCAGGATATGATAACTCCACAGTGTGGTTCAAGACGTTTTGGATTATATAATAATGAAGGCGTCGGCAACAGACAGCATATAGCAATGCCTGTATGGCACTGGGGTGTATTTTATGAAAAGCTTATACAGAGCATACTCAGCGGCTCATGGAAGAAAGATGAGGATTCTGACAGCGGCAGGGCTCTTAATTACTGGTGGGGCATGTCATCGGGAGTTGTTGATTTAATCTGTTCTAACAAAGTTCCGGTAGAGACAAGAAGACTGGTTGAACTATTTAGAAAAGTTATCTGTAACAATGAATTTGAACCATTTTCTGATGAGTTATATGACCAGAACCGACATCTTCAGAATAAAAAGGGACATGAGATGAGCCCGGAGGATATTATCACAATGGATTGGCTTCTTGATAATGTAGTTGGTGATATTCCTGCAATTGATGAGCTTGATGAAAGTGCAAGAGCAATAATGGTAAGTCAGGGAATTACGAGAGAATAAACATAAGTTGGGATTGAGTTGATTATGAGAATACTTGTATTAGCAGATGTTGAGTCTAAATATTTATGGGATTATTTTGAAAAGGAAAAGCTGGATGGAATTGATCTTATATTGTCTTGTGGCGATTTAAAACCGCAATATCTGTCATTTCTTGCTTCATTTTCAAAGGTGCCTATTCTTTATGTCCATGGCAATCATGATGACTGTTATGAGATTGCACCACCTGATGGATGCATCTGTATTGAAAATAAGATTTATGTATACCGTGGAGTCCGTATTATGGGGCTTGGAGGTTCTATAAGATATAATAACGGTAAGAATCAGTATACGCAGGCACAGATGAAACAGAGGGTAAGAAAAATGTGGCTTTCAATAAAGAAACATAAAGGAATTGATATCCTGCTTACACATTCACCGGCGGCCGGAGTTAATGATGGTGAAGATCATGTTCATAAAGGATTTGACGCTTTTGTTGATATATTGGACGAATATCAGCCAAAATATTTTATACATGGTCATGTTCATAAGAGTTATAGCAATGGTTTTAAGAGAGAGGACAAATATAAAAATACAGTTGTTATAAATGGCTACGACAGGTATATAATTGACGTAGACATATAAAAATATAAGGAGGGACACTATATGGCAAAATGGGTTTACAAATTTTCAGAAGGAAATGCTTCAATGAGGAATCTGCTGGGTGGAAAAGGTGCTAATCTTGCCGAGATGACAGGTCTTGGAATGCCTATACCACAAGGATTTACTGTAACAACGGAGGCTTGTACGGATTATTATGCAAGCAGCAGAAAAATCAGGGATGAAATCGTAAACCAGATTTTTGATGCAGTTTCTTGGCTGGAGGAGATTAATGGTAAGAAGTTCGGCGATACACAAGAACCTTTGCTTGTTTCAGTGCGTTCAGGTGCAAGAGCTTCAATGCCGGGTATGATGGATACTATTCTTAATCTCGGACTTAATGATGAATCTGTTGAAGGATTTGCTAAAAAGACCGGAAATGCAAGATTTGCGTACGATTCTTACAGAAGATTTATCCAGATGTTTTCAGATGTTGTAATGGAAGTTCCTAAGTCATATTTTGAAAAAATCATTGATGAGATTAAGGAAAAGAGAGGGATAAAGTACGATACTGAACTTACAGAGGATGATTTAAAAGAGCTTATTGTAAGATTCAAGCAGGTTTACAAGGAAAATAAAAATCAGGATTTTCCACAGGAGCCAAAGGAACAGCTTATAGAGGCTGTTCAGGCAGTATTCCGTTCATGGGATAATCCGAGAGCCATTGTATACAGAAGAATGAATGATATTCCGGGTGACTGGGGTACTGCTGTTAATGTTCAGACAATGGTATTTGGAAATAAGGGCATGACATCAGGAACAGGTGTTGCATTTACAAGGAATCCGTCTACGGGTGAAAAAGGTATATATGGCGAATATCTTATCAATGCACAAGGCGAGGATGTTGTCGCAGGTGTCCGTACACCACAGCCGATTTCCAAGCTTGAAGAGGACCTTCCGGAATGTTATAAGCAATTTATGGAACTTGCATTAAAACTTGAAAATCATTATCGTGATATGCAGGATATGGAATTTACCATTGAAGAAGGTAAGCTGTATTTTCTCCAGACAAGAAACGGCAAGCGTACAGCTCAGGCAGCAATTAAGATTGCATGTGATCTGGTAGATGAAAATATGATAACTCCGCAGGAAGCTGTTATGAGAATTGATGCAAAGTCACTTGATCAGCTGCTTCATCCGACTTTTGATGAGGAGTCCTTAAAAGCTGGAAATGTGGTTGGTGAGGCATTGCCTGCATCACCGGGAGCTGCTGCCGGAAAGATTTTATTTACAGCTGATGAGGCAAAAGAAGAAGGTATCGGAGGAAAAGGTGAGCGTGTAATTCTTGTAAGACTTGAGACATCACCTGAAGATATAGAAGGTATGCATGCTTCACAGGGTATTCTTACTGTGCGTGGCGGCATGACTTCACATGCTGCTGTAGTTGCCAGAGGAATGGGAACATGCTGTGTTTCAGGATGCTCTGATATTGTGATTGATGAAGAAAAAGAAGTATTTACACTTGGAGGAGAAGAATTCCACAAGGGTGATTATATTTCTCTTGACGGAACAACAGGCAAGATTTATAAGGGCGACATTAAGACAGTAGAAGCAACTGTAAGCGGTAATTTTGAAAGAATTATGAATTGGGCAGATGAGTACAGAAAGCTTGGTGTCCGCACAAATGCAGATACACCTAAGGATACGCTCAATGCTGTAAAACTTGGAGCGGAAGGAATCGGACTGTGCCGTACTGAGCATATGTTCTTTGAACCTGACAGAATACCTAAGATTCGTAAGATGATTCTTTCAAAGACTGTTGAGGGAAGAAAAGAGGCTCTTAATGAACTTCTTGTCTTCCAGAAGGCGGACTTTAAAGCCATGTATGAGGCGTTGGAGGGAAAGCCGATGACGGTTCGTTACCTTGACCCGCCACTTCATGAATTCCTGCCTTCTGCAGAAGAGGATATTAAGGCTCTTGCCGAAGATATGAATATTTCGGTTGATGAGATAAAAGCAACATGTGATGCACTTCATGAATTTAATCCTATGATGGGACACAGAGGCTGTCGTCTTGCAGTGACATATCCTGAGATTGCCGAAATGCAGACAAGAGCAGTTATGGAAGCAGCAATTGAAGTCCATGAAGAAAAAGCATATAATATTGTACCGGAGATTATGATTCCGCTTGTAGGTGAGAAAAAAGAATTAAAGTTTGTAAAAGATATCGTTGTAAATACTGCTGAGGCTGTTAAAGCTGAAAAAAATTCAGATATGCACTACAAAATCGGAACAATGATTGAGATTCCAAGAGCTGCACTTCTTGCAGATGAGATTGCAAGTGAGGCTGAATTTTTCTCATTCGGAACAAATGACCTTACGCAGATGACATTCGGATTTTCAAGAGATGACGCTGGCAAATTCCTTGACTCATATTATAAGAATAAGATATATGAATCAGACCCATTTGCACGTCTTGACAAAAACGGTGTCGGACAGCTTGTAAAAATGGCAGTTGAAAAAGGAAGAAGTGTACGTCCTGATTTGAAATGCGGTATATGCGGTGAGCATGGCGGAGACCCTTCAAGTATTGAATTCTGTCATCAGGCAGGACTTGACTATGTAAGCTGCTCTCCATTCAGAGTTCCTATTGCAAGACTTGCAGCAGCACAGGCAGCACTGACATATCCGGAGTGTAGACAGTCATGTAAGAGTTCCGATATTGATATGGACGAAATTAAGGAAAAAGCTAAAAAGGCAGCAGGAGAGGCTGCCAAGGTCGGAAAAGAAGTTGCTAAGGAAGCAGTCAAGGCAGGAAAAGAAGCTGCAAGAGTCGGCAAGGAAGTTGCGAAAGCTGCAGTTGCCGGAATTAAAGCCGGAGTTGCCGAAGGCAGAAAGGCTTATGAAGAAAATAAGAAAAATTAATTAAAAGTCTGTCATTGAACAAGGCTTTGGCGACTGTCATGATATCCTATAACCAACAAAAAATCGCACCTGCATAAAATTGCAGGTGCGATAATTTTTTAATATTAACGAGTCCTGTGCAGCTTACGGGCGGAACAATTCTTTTCTGCTTGACATAATCATCATAATGGATAAATATTAATATCAGGAGGAAGAGTGATGAAAAAGATTCTTATAGTGGAAGATGACAAAGATATAAGTATAGAATTAAAAGCATTACTTGAAAATTCAGGGTATGAGGCATCAATTCTTACTGATTTTAAAAATGCAAGTGATGAGATATTAAGAAATGAGCCTGATTTGGTGCTTCTTGATATTAATATCCCTTATATGAACGGAGAGATGTTGTTAAGGGATTTGAGACAAAAGACAGATGTTCCGGTTATTATGGTTACAAGCAGGGATTCAGAGGCGGACGAGGTATTATCAATGAGTTATGGAGCAGACGATTATATTACAAAGCCGTATAATCCTACAATATTGTTGTTAAGAATTAATGCTTTGTTAAAAAGAGCAGCGGCATCGTCAGCAAATAACAGCACATTTTACAGGGGAATGGAAATTCTGCCTCAGAAAGGTGTTATAAAATATAATGACGGAAGAGATGAGATGCTTCTTACCAAAAATGAAATGACAATATTTATGTGTCTGTTGGCAAAGAAAGACAGAATCGTATCGAGAGATGAACTTATGACTGAACTGTGGAATAATGAAGAATATTTAAACGATAACGCACTGACTGTTAATATAAGCAGATTAAGGGCAAGATTTAAAGATATAGGCATAGAAGATGTTATTGAGACAAGAAAAGGTCAGGGATATATATTGGTATGAAATTTGGAAAGTATCTGAAAGACAGGCTGTATTCAGTTATTATTTATATATTTGTTATTATTGCGGTTATATTGCTTATGACTGCGTTTAAGTCGCAGATTGAGTTGAAAATAACGGTTGGAATTATAGTTACATTATTGTGGATATCGGAAATTTTCATAGATTTTTTTAGAAAGAAAAGATATTTTGATGAGTTTGTAAATAATACGCAGAATCTTGAACAGAAATATCTAGTTATGGAAACGCTCAGTGAGCCGTCGTTTTATGAGGGTAAAATTATATACGATGTGATAAGCGATATAGATAAATCAATGGTGGAAAATGTTAAAAAATATTGTCATGCTACGCAGGATTTCAAAGAATATGTTGAGATGTGGATACATGAAATAAAGCTTCCGATAGCATCAATGACTTTGATTCTGCATAATTATAAAGAAAAATATCCTGATGTGACAGAAAGAATGACACATCACGTAAACAGAGTGAATAATTATCTTGAACAGATTCTGTATTATGTGAGAAGCGAAAATGCACAGAAAGATTACATTATAAGTGACTGTCGTCTTTCCAAGCTGATTGCGGCCGTGGCGGTAAAAAATAAAGACGATATTCTTGAAAATAATATTGATTTTCAGGTTGAAAATGCAGATGCTGACGTATGCACCGATTCAAAATGGCTTGAATTTATACTTAATCAGATAATAAGCAACAGCATAAAATACCGTGACGAAAAGAAAACGGACGGCAGCGTAATAAAAATATATGTCATAAAAAATGATAAATCGACAGTACTTAATATTTATGATAACGGAATAGGAATACCGGCGGCCGATTTGCCAAGAGTGTTTGACAAATCATTTACGGGAGAAAATGGACATGCCTACTCAAAAGCTACCGGAATGGGAATGTATATAGTAAAGAATCTTTGTGAAAAACTAGGACACAAAATAACAGTCGAATCTGTAAAAGGTGAGTATACGCTTGTAAGTATTGAGTTTTTTAAAAATGATTTTTATAGAGAGACATTAAAAAATAAGTAATATTATTTTAAATATTATTACGCAATATTATGTAATGTTACAAAATTGTAATGTTGTGTAATATTAGTCGAACGACCGAATTAATAAAAAGTGGTAAAACATAATTAATCTAAATGAAAGGACAGATTATTTATGGAAACGATACTTAGAATTGACAATATTGAAAAGTATTATGGAAACAAATCGAGTCTTACAAAAGCGATTGACAATATTTCTTTTGAGGTAGAGAAAGGCGAATTTGTATCTATAATGGGAGCGAGTGGCTCTGGAAAGACCACGCTGCTTAATTGTATCTCTACACTTGATAAAGTTACGTCCGGCAGAATATTTGTTGGCGGATATGACATTACGGGATTAAAGGGAAATAAGTTAAACAAGTTCCGAAGAGAGGAGCTTGGATTTATTTTTCAGGATTTCAACCTGCTTGATACACTTACAGCATATGAAAATATTGCATTGGCACTTTCTATTCAGAATGTAAAAGCCGGTGAAATTGACAGACGTGTGAAAAAAGTTGCAAATGAACTTGGGATTTATGAAGTGTTAAATAAATATCCGTATCAGATGTCAGGTGGACAGAAGCAGAGAGTTGCAAGTGCTAGAGCGATTATCACTAATCCAAAGCTGATTCTTGCTGATGAACCTACAGGAGCACTCGATTCAAAATCTTCAAGAATGTTACTTGAAAGTTTTAACTATCTTAATGCAGAACTGGAAGCAACAATACTTATGGTTACACATGATGCGTTTACTGCAAGTTATGCAGACAGGGTAATATTTATCAAGGACGGCAAAATTTTTAACGAGATTAATAAAGGCGACAATACCCGTAAAGAATTTTTTGATAAAATTATTGATGTTGTAACACTGCTCGGAGGAGATTTGAACAATGCTCTTTAAAATTTCTGTAAAAAACATCAGAAAGAGTTTTAAAGATTATGCCGTTTATTTCTTTACTCTTATACTTGGTGTTGCGGTATTTTATGTATTTAATGCGATTGACAGTCAGACAGTAATGCTTGATGTCAGGAAGAACGTTTATGATATAATAAAGCTTATGAATGAGATGCTTAGCGGTGTGAGCGTATTTGTGTCATGTGTTTTGGGCTTCTTGATTATTTATGCAAGCAGATTTCTTATCAAAAGAAGAAATAAGGAATTTGGAATTTATCTTACGCTTGGAATGAGTAAGAGAAAAATATCGATAATTCTTTTCTTTGAGACATTATTAATCGGCATTGTTTCACTTGTTGTGGGACTTTTTCTCGGAGCAGTATTATCTCAGTTTATGAGCATCCTTGTGGCAAATCTTTTTGATGCGGATATGACAAAATTCAAGTTTACATTTTCGTCAAAAGCATGTGTGAAAACACTCTTATATTTCACAATTATGTATTTACTTGTAATGGTATTTAATGTTGTGAATATAAGCAGATGCAAGCTGATAGACCTTCTTAATGCAGGAAAAAAGACAGAGAAAGTCAAAATGAAAAATCCTGTTATATGCACAATCGTATTTGTAATCGGAGTGGGAATTCTTTCGTATGCGTATTGGATGGTAACTGCCGGATTTTCAAATATGGATATGGCGGATAAGATAATTATTCCTATTGCTATGGGCTGTGTTGCTACATTTTTGATATTCTGGTCGCTGTCGGGACTTCTTATAAAAATATTTACAAGTATTAAGAGTGTATATTACAAGGGCGTTAACAGCTTTGTGTTAAGACAGTTTTGCAGCAAGATTAATACAACGGTATTTTCAACAACGATTATATGTTTAATGCTTTTTATAACAATAAGTGTTTTGTCGGCTGCTTTGTCAATGAAAAATTCAATGTCTTCGGATTTAAAAAAAATGTGTCCTGTAGATATTCAGTTTACAAAAATCAGCTATGAAGCGTTAAGAGAGGCTTATGCGACAGCTGATAAGGATAGTGATGATTATGAAAAGGCAACAAAAATCCTTGAGGATTCAAAGCTTAGTATAAGTGATACGCTTAAAAATAACGGCTTTGACGTTAATGAATATTTAAAAAATATGACAGAATACAGTGTTTATCAGACCGGGCTTGAAGAAATGGATACATTGGGAAGTCTGGCAGATGAAATTCGTGAAAAATATCCGATGGTTTCTTTTTTGTCATCCGTCAATTTTATGAAATTAAGCGATTATAATAAAATTGCAACGCTTTACGGTAATGAAACTTATTCGCTTGGTGATAATGAATATTTAATTGTTGCCAATTTTAAAACAGTGGCAGATATAAGAAATATGGCATTAAAGGCAGGTACAAAGATTGATATAAACGGGAAAACATATTCTCCGAAATATCAGGAATGTAAGGATGGATTTATTGAACTTGCTTCGCAGCATATAAATGATGGAATTTTTATCGTACCCGATGACGCACTGACAGATGCACAGGTATATAAATGCGGAATGACAGCGGATTATAAGGCTGATTCAAAAGAAGAAAAATATGATATAGAAAATAAACTTGATGATATATCGAAAAATATTTTTAATCAGACGAGTTATCTTTCATATAATTCAAAAATTGATTTGGCAGAGGCGAGTGTAGGGCTTGGTGCACTGGTAACATTTATCGCATTGTATCTTGGAATTATATTCCTTATAAGCAGTGCAGCAATACTTGCTTTAAAAGAATTATCTGACAGTGCGGATAATAGGGAAAGATATGGAATGATTAGGAAAATCGGTGTTGATGAGAAAATGATTAACATGGCGTTATTTAAGCAGATTGGAATATTTTTTGCTTTTCCGTTGCTTCTTGCAATAATTCATTCTGTATTCGGAATTAAATTCATTAATTTGATTCTTCAGACAATGGGTATGAGTTCAATGCTTGCGTCGGTTGGTATAACATTTGTATTTCTAGTTGTTATTTACGGAGGATATTTTATTATCACATATCTTTGCAGTAAAAGCATTATAAGACCATAATAATAAAAAATAAGCCGGGCAGTATAAGCTGTCCGGCTTAAAGTATTTTTATTTACGCGTGTAACGAGCCAAAGTCCGTGCTTGCACGAGACCTTGGCGACTGCCGCGATAACTTGAGAAACTCGCAGAGCATGTTTCTCATAGTTGTTTGTGTCTGTGGATATGAATTTCCGGAATTGCCATATTTTCATACTGGGTGTCTATGTGTTTACTGTCTGAATCCTGAGTGTCTTCATTGGCAGGGGGTTCATTTTTCTTTTTACCTGTATGAATTTCCGGAATTGCCAGGTTATCATAAGTCAAATCATAGTCGCTTTTTTTTTCAGAATGTTTTTTACCAAACTTAAACATAATATACCTCCATTATAAAAAGTTAATGAAAAATGTAATTACTAAGCTGTTAATAAAATCTGCAAAAAGGCTTCCGATAAGAGGAATAAGAAGATAAGCCTTTACAGAAGGTGCATACTTATCACATATTGCCTGCATATTTGCCATGGCATTAGGTGTCGCACCCATACCAAAACCGCACGTTCCTGCCACAAGAACTGCTGCGTCATAATTTCTTCCCATAATATTAAATTCGATAAAATATGTAAAAATACACATAAACAATGCCTGTGAAGAAAGCAGTATTATGAGAGGAAGAGCGAGTGATGCAAGTTCCCACAGTTTTAAAGTTATCATTGCCATACCGAGGAAAAGTGAGAGTGAAATACCACCAAGGTCATTAATTTCACCCATGTGTATTGTACCTTTTCCGGAGTATTCTGATATATTTCGTATAAGTGCTGCTGCAATCATTGCCCCGATATATATTGGAAATGTAAGTCCGGTCTTTGTAAGCATCCATGAAAAAATTGTTCCGAGACCAATTGCAAGTATAAGCTGGAATACAGCTGAGGCATACATGCTTGTGTGACGCTCATGTTTCTTTTCATCTTCAACAAGAAGGCTGTCATCTTCAGGGACTACTGTTGATAAAAGATTTCTTTTTTCAATGAGGAGTTTTCCCAAAGGACCGCCGATAAGGCTTCCTGCGATAAGACCGAAAGTTGCTGCAGCTGTACTTATTGTTGTTGCCCCGTTTACATTAAAATCTTCAAGTACGGGACCGAAAGCACCTGCCGTACCGTGACCGCCAACCATTGAGATTGAACCTGTACACATACCTATAAGCGGATTAATGTGCATGAGCTTGGAAAGACCTACAGCCAGGAAATTCTGTGCTATTATTAATGTAATTACAAGTCCTAAAAATACAGCCATTGATTTGCCGCCGCTTTTTAAGACTTTAAGATTTGCCTGAAATCCTACGGATGTGAAAAATAAAACCATACAGATTTCGCGAAGTGTGTCATCGAATGTAAATTCAATAATTCCCGTTACATGGCATATGCAAGTAAATATCGCAAATAAAAGACCGCCAATTACAGGTGCGGGAATACAGAATTTTTCAAGAAAATATATTCTTTTTTTCAAAAAACTTCCAAGTAAAAGAACCAGAACAGCCACAGCGACTGTCTGATACATATCTAAAGATAAAAGCATGTGAGTCCTCCTGCCTATTCTGTTATAACATCAATTCCGTGTTCGGAATAATATGCTGCCGCACCCGCATGGAAGGGGATTGTTATTCCTTCTGCTGCGTTACTGATATTAAGGTTGATGTCAACAGAAGTCGCATATTGCAGCTGTTTTGAATTGTCAAAAAGTGATGATGTTATCTGTTTAACCGTATCCTTCGAAAGACTGTCGGACGCAAGAAGCACTGATTTGACGCCGAGTGTTTTTACCGATTCAGTTTGTCCGTTGTATGTATACGCGGGAATTATATATTCTGAATAAAAAGGACATGCGGCTTTTAATTTGTCCATGCAGTTATCGTCAATATTTAAAAGACGTACATCACATTCTTTTGAAAGCTCTTCAATTACGGTTGTTTTAATTCCTGCCGTGATAAAAAGAGCGTCGATTTTTCCTGCGGTAAATTCCTGCGCAGCATCACTGTAATCAAGGTTGACGGTCTTGATTATCTCGTCGGTAAGACCGCTGTATTTAAGAATCTGCTTTGCGTTGCTCTCGGAACCTGATTCCTCGGAGCCGATGCTTACAGTTTTTCCCTGCAAATCATTAAGGGAATAGATGTCAGAATCCTCTTTTACAACAATCTGGCATGCCTCTGTATAAAGCGTTGCGATTGCTTTGTAACCCTGATATTTTTTTTCGTCTGATGGTCCGTTGCCATTGTAGGCACTGTCAGCAATATCCATCTGTGCAATTCCTAAGTCAATATATCTGCCTGACAAAAGACGAATATTGGCAGCCGAACCTGCTGTGTTTTTCAGTTCTATTTTTGAGGCGGTGTTATCCTGGTTGAATACACCGGCAAACGCACCGGAAAATGAATAATAAATTCCGCCTATGTCGCCGGCACCCATGCGTATGTTTTTATTTGCTGAGCCACAGCCGCCAAGTACAGTCATAAGCACAAGCGGAATACACAGCAGAATACTTAATTTTTTATTCATAGGTTTAGTTCCTTTCACTTTCTTTGTAATATATTTTACATTAATTCATAAAAGTTGACAAGAAAACACGGTGAAATTAAATTTCTTAATAAAATTTTAATAATAGGGTTGCATTATCTTATAACTTATGATAGTATCATCTAAGTGCAAAATACAAATGTCCGTCACAGAAAGACAGAATAAAAGATTTGCAAAAAGAAGATAAAAAGGGAGATATTTAACATGAGTGATAAGTTGAGAGTTGGTATACTTGGTGGTACAGGTATGGTTGGACAGCGTTTTATAACATTGCTTGAAAACCACCCTTGGTTTGAAGTTGTGCTTGTTGCGGCAAGCGGACGTTCAGCAGGCAAGCTTTACGAAGAAGCTGTAGACGGACGTTGGAAGATGGCAGTAGATATGCCTGAATATGTTAAGAAGATGACAGTTTACGATATGGATAAGGATTTCGATGAAATCGTATCAAAGGTAGATTTCGTATTCTGTGCTGTAAATATGCCTAAGGATGAGATTAAGGCTCTTGAGGAAAGATATGCAAAGGCAGAAGTTCCTGTAGTTTCTAATAACAGTGCTAATCGTTGGACACCTGATGTTCCTATGGTTGTACCTGAAATCAATCCTGAACATCTTGAAGTTATCGAGTCACAGAAGAAGAGACTCGGAACAACAAGAGGTTTTATCTGTGTAAAGCCTAACTGTTCAATTCAGAGCTACACACCTGCATTAAACGCACTTAAAGAATTCGAGCCTAAGCTTGTAGTTGCTACAACATATCAGGCTATCTCAGGTGCAGGCAAGACATTTAAAGAATGGCCTGAAATGGTTGAAAATATCATCCCATACATTGGCGGTGAGGAAGAAAAGAGTGAGAAAGAGCCATTAAGACTCTGGGGTAAAGTTGAGAACGGACAGATTGTTCCGGCAACAGAGCCTGTTATTACATGCCAGTGTATCAGAGTTCCTGTTCTTGACGGACATACAGCAGCTGTATTTGTGAACTTTGAAAAGAAGCCTACAAAAGAGCAGATTATTGAAAAATGGAGAAATTTCAAGGGACTTCCACAGGAACTTGAACTTCCAAGTGCTCCAAAGCAGTTCATCCAGTATATTGAAGAAGACAACCGTCCTCAGGTTAAGCTTGATGTTAATTATGAAAATGGTATGGGAATTTCACTTGGCCGTTTAAGAGAAGATAGCGTATTTGATTACAAATTCGTAGGTCTTTCTCATAATACATTAAGAGGTGCAGCAGGCGGTGCCGTTCTTATCGCTGAACTCTTAAAGGCTCAGGGTTACATCACAAAGAAGTAATTAATAATATAAAATGTTTAATAAAGAAAACGGTGACTCCGGTAAGGGGTCACCATTTTTGTCGTGATAACGAAAAAATTATGCACATGTGTGGTATCTCTGTTATGGACAAAAGTTTATTTTTACTGTATGATATTTCACACAGATAACAGGTGAAATAATATGGGATTGCAGCCCGGTTAGGAGAATATAGTGGAAAATAATCAGTTTTATGCGATGCTGTCAAGAATGAAATATGTGAACAGATGGGGAACCATGCGTAACACAAGCAATGAAAATATTTGCGAGCACAGTCTTAATGTTGCATTCATAGCACATGCACTTGGTATTATAAATAATGAAGAATTTAACGGAAATGTAGATGCACAAAGACTTGCTGTTCTTGGTATGTACCATGATGTTACAGAGATTATAACAGGAGACCTGCCTACGCCGGTAAAATATTACAGTCCTGTGATAAGAGAGGCATATGCTGATGTTGAGCGTGTTGCAAAAGACGAGCTTTTGAGTGGAATACCTGAGAAAATGAGAAAATATTATGACAGTGTTCTTCTTGAAACAGAAGAAGAAAATGAATTGTGGAAATATGTTAAGGCGGCTGACAAATTATCTGCACTTATCAAGTGTCTTGAGGAAGAACAGATGGGTAACAGTGATTTTGCCGATGCAAAACTTACGATAGAAGAATATCTTAAAAATATGAATATGAAGGAAGTTGATTTCTTTATGGAAAAGTTCCTTCCTGCGTACAGTATGACGCTTGATGAATCAGTTACAAGGTTAGAAGGTTAATTTATGGGAAAATCAGTATTTATAGCGGAGAAGCCGAGCGTAGCACAGGAATTCGGCAAGGCACTGCATGAAAATTTCACAAGAAGAGACGGTTTTTTGGAATCCGACAATTATATTGTAACATGGTGTGTCGGACATCTTGTAACAATGAGTTATCCTGAAAAATATGATGAAAAATTGAAAAGATGGAGCTTTGATACACTGCCGTTTCTTCCAGAAAAATTTCTCTACGAAGTAATTCCTTCGGTTGAAAAACAGTTCAATATTGTAAAGGGAGTGCTTAACAGGGAAGATGTTGATACTATCTATGTCTGTACCGATTCGGGACGTGAGGGAGAGTATATTTACAGGCTTGTTGAACAGATGGCGGGCGTGCACGATAAAAAAGAAAAACGTGTATGGATAGACTCGCAGACAGAAGAAGAAATATTAAAAGGAATAAGAACGGCAAAAGATTTGTCGGAATATAATAATCTGAGCGATGCTGCTTACCTTAGGGCAAAAGAAGATTATCTCATGGGAATTAATTTTTCGAGAGTGCTTACGTTAAAATATGGAAGAAATATTTCTAACTATCTGAAAACTGACAGGACAGTTGTTTCTGTAGGACGTGTAATGACATGTGTTCTTGGAATGATTGTAAGACGTGAAAGAGAGATTCGTGCATTTGTAAAAACTCCTTTTTTCCGTGTTATAACAAAAGCACAGATAGCCGAGTCATCATTTGAGGCAGAATGGCGTGTGACTGAGAAGAGCAGATACTATCAGACACCGTATTTATATAAGGAAAATGGTTTTAAAGAAAGAAAGTATGCAGAGGAACTTGCAGCCATTCTTAGTGAACCTCTTCCGGCAGAAGGAACTGTTGAGAGCATAGAACGTAAAAAGGAGACAAAGAATCCTCCGCTTTTATACAATCTTGCCGAAATCCAGAATGAGTGTTCAAAGCTTTTTAAAATTAGTCCGGACCAGACACTCAATATAATTCAGGAACTTTATGAAAAGAAGCTTGTTACATATCCAAGAACAGATGCCAGAGTTTTATCAAGTGCGGTCTGTAAAGAGATAAGCAAAAATATCTCAGGACTTATAAATTATGAGCCGGTAAAAGCATTTGCACAGGATATAATTTCAGGTGAAAAATTTAAAAATATTGAAAAAACACGTTACTGTGACGACAAAAAAATAACGGATCATTATGCGATAATACCGACGGGACAGGGACTTGGTGCATTGAAGAGTCTTTCAGAGACTGCAGCAAGGACGTATGAGATTATAGTGAGAAGATTTCTTAGCATATTTTATCCGGCGGCTGTGTACAGCAGGGTTTCGCTGGCACTTGAATGTAAAAATGAGCGTTTTAACGCATCATTTAAAGTGCTTGTAGATGAGGGGTATCTTAAAGTGGCAAAAAATTCATTTGCAAAAGCATCAAAACAGGATGATCCGGATGGCAACGGCACAGATGACGGCAAGGCTGACGCGGCTTTACTTGAGGCATTGAAAAAGTGCAGAAAAAATGATAAACTCAGTCTTGTAGGTTTTGATATAAAAGAAGGTGAGACATCACCGCCTAAGCGGTATAATTCCGGTTCTATCATTCTTGCAATGGAAAATGCAGGACAGCTTATAGAGGATGAGGAATTGAGAGCACAGATAAAAGGTTCCGGTATAGGAACGAGTGCAACGCGTGCAGAGATTTTAAAGAAACTTAATAATATAGGATATATTTCAACTAATAAGAAAACACAGATAATAACTCCTACACAGCTGGGAGAGATTATATATGAAGTTGTTGAAAAGTCTATAGTTCATCTTCTAAATCCTGAACTTACAGCGAGTTGGGAAAAAGGTCTTAATTATGTAGCTGAAGGTTCCATTACATCTGATGAGTATCTTCAAAAACTTGAAGGTTTTGTAAGAAGACGTACAGTTGCGGTTATGAGGCTTAATAACCAGTCACAGCTTGTTGGAAGATTTAATGAAATTTCTAAAAATTATAAATAGAGTGTATTTTCAGTAAATAATATTGTATACACGGAAAAGGAGTATTTATGTGCGGTATTGTTGGTTACATCGGAGACAGGGATTGTGCTGATGTTTTAGTAAATTCGCTTGAAAAACTTGAATACAGAGGCTATGACTCAGCAGGAATCGCTGTTCTTGAAAATGGTGTGATTAAGGTTGAAAAGTGCAAGGGAAGACTTGAAAATCTTAGAAACAAGATGGCAGCAGACGGAAAGCCTTATGGTCATGTAGGTATCGGTCATACACGCTGGGCAACACATGGAGAACCATCTGATATTAATTCACATCCACATGGTAATAAACGTGTAACTATTGTACATAACGGAATTATAGAAAATTATAGACAGATAAAGGAATTTCTTATATCTGAGGGATACAGTTTTGTAAGTGAGACTGATACTGAAACAGTTGCAAAGCTTCTTGATTATTATTATACGGGAGACCCTGTTGATACAATTATCAAAGTGCTTGCAGAAATTAAAGGTTCATATGCACTTGGCATAATGTTCAGGGATTTTCCTGACAGAATATTTGCAGTAAGAAAAGATAGTCCTCTTATAGTTGGAAAAGGTGAGCATGAAAACTTTATTGCATCAGATGTTCCGGCTATTATGCAGTATACAAGGGATTATTATCTGCTTGACACTAATGATATTGCTGTTTTGACAAAAGAAAATATTGAGTTTTTTAACATCCATAAAGAAAGACTTGAAAAGAAGCTTAATACTGCTGATTGGGATGTTGATGCTGCCGAAAAAGGTGGATATGAGCATTTTATGTTAAAAGAAATTAATGAACAGCCTACAGCAGTAAAGACAACGATAACACCAAGAATCACGGATTCAATGCCGGATTTTTCCGCAGAAGGATTTGATGCGGCTAAGTTAAGTTCATATAATAAAATATATATTGTTGCATGTGGAACTGCTATGCATGCAGGAATGGTTGGAAAGTATGTTATTGAAAAGCTGGCACGAATACCTGTTATAGTGGATATTGCGTCTGAATTCAGATACAGGGACCCTCTTATTGACAAGGGTGATTTAGTAATATTGATTTCACAGTCAGGAGAAACTGCTGATACAAAGGCAGCACTTGAACTTGCAAAATTAAATGGTGCCGATACACTCGCAATTGTTAATGTAAAAGGTTCATCAATTGCAAGAGCCGCTGATATGGTAGTATATACTCATGCCGGTCCTGAAATTTCGGTTGCATCTACAAAGGCATATATGGTTCAGATTTCAGTTATGTATCTTCTTGCATTTGAACTTGCATACGGAACAGGAAGGATTTCTAAAGAACAGTGTGAGAAATATACAAAAGAACTTCAAAATATTCCTTCGGTTATCAAAGAGGCAATAGGTCTTGAAAAAGACTGTCAGTTTATTGCTTCAAAGCTTCTTAATGCAGACAGCCTTCTTTATATAGGAAGGGGTCTTGATTATGCATCAAGCATGGAAGGTTCATTAAAGTTAAAAGAGATTTCTTATATTCATTCTGAATCATATGCTGCCGGTGAATTAAAGCACGGCACAATTTCGCTTATAACTGAAAACATGCCTGTAATTGCGGTTGTTACACAAAAAGACCTTGAAGAAAAAACAATAAGCAATATTAAGGAAGTCAAGGCAAGAGGTGCTATGGTTATTCTTGTCTGCGGCGAAGATGTAGTTGTTGAAGATAAAGTTGCAGATTATATAATCAGGCTTCCAAAAGCAGAACAGATGTTAATGCCGATGGTTGCAGCTGTTCCGCTTCAGCTTATAGCATATTACACAGCTGTTCTTAAAGGAAATGATGTTGATAAGCCGAGAAATCTGGCAAAATCAGTAACGGTTGAATAGGCAGTATAAAATAAATCTGGTGGTAGTGTGAGGAATTATATATTATGAATGACAGTATAAAAATAAGTGAGCTTTTTGATTTGAACGAGACAATTGCAGCAGATATTTTTGACGGATGTACATTTCCGTGGGAAGTTTTATCAAAGATAGGCGATTTTATTGTAAAACTTGGAAATACACTTCCTGAATCAGAATATGAAAAAAGAGGGGAAAATGTATGGGTTGCCAAAAGTGCAAAAGTATTTGATTCGGCATATATCAACGGACCATGCATAATAGGAAAGGATGCAGAAGTACGTCACTGTGCATTTATACGTGGAAATGCAATTGTAGGCGAGGGTGCAGTTGTAGGTAATTCTACAGAACTTAAAAATGTAATTTTGTTTAACAAAGTTCAGGTGCCGCATTATAATTATGTGGGAGATTCAATATTGGGATTCAGGGCACATATGGGTGCAGGTTCGATAACATCTAATGTGAAATCTGATAAAAAGCTTATTGTAATTAAAGGACCGGACGGGAATGTTGAGACAGGAATTAAGAAAATAGGAGCATTTCTTGGAGATAATGTTGAGGTTGGATGTGGAAGTGTTCTTAACCCAGGTACGATAGTCGGAAGAGAATCTAATATTTATCCGCTTTCAAGTGTGCGTGGATGTGTTCCTGCTAAAAGTATTTACAAAAATAAAAATGAAATTGTAGAAAAGAATAATGATTAAATTGTTTCAAAGAAACATGAAATTAATGTAAAAATACGTAAAGGTCGTTGACTATTCGGAAGGTTTGTGAGAAAATAATCAAAGTACGGATAGAGAAGTACATAAAGAAGAACCTTTAGATTACGAAAGGAGTATGAAAATGATTTATACACAGGAAGTAGAAAACATGTGTCCAGTAGCACAGGGCGTTCATCATGGTGCCGCTCCAGTTCCTACAGAGGGAAAATGGGTACAGAATAAGGAAGTTAAGGATATTTCAGGCTTTACACATGGTGTGGGCTGGTGTGCTCCACAGCAGGGTGCCTGCAAACTTACATTAAATGTTAAGGAAGGTATTATTCAGGAAGCATTAGTTGAGACAATCGGATGTTCAGGCATGACACATTCAGCAGCTATGGCATCAGAAATTTTACCAGGTTTAACAGTTATGGAAGCATTAAATACAGACCTTGTCTGTGATGCTATCAATACAGCTATGAGAGAGCTTTTCTTACAGATTGTATACGGAAGAACTCAGAGTGCATTCTCAGAAGACGGTCTTGCAGTTGGTGCAGGTCTTGAAGATCTTGGTAAGGGACTTCGTTCACAGGTTGGTACTATGTATGGTACACTTGCAAAAGGTCCTCGTTATCTTGAGATGGCAGAAGGTTATGTAACAGGTATCGCTCTTGACAAGGATAACCAGATTATTGGTTACAAGTTTGTAAACCTTGGTAAGATGACAGATTTCATCAAGAAGGGTGACGATGCTAACACAGCTTATGAAAAGGCTTGTGGACAGTACGGCAGAGTTGCTGATGCTGTTAAGATTATCGATCCAAGAACAGACGAAGAAGTAAAGTAAGGAGGAGATACGACAATGGCTTTATTTGAATCATATGAAAGAAGAATAGATAAAATTAATTCAGTATTAAACAGCTATGGCATTTCTTCAATCGAAGAAGCAGAGAAGATTACAAAGGATGCTGGATTAGACGTATATAACATGGTAAAGGGAATTCAGCCAATCTGTTTTGAGAACGCTTGCTGGGCTTATACTGTAGGTGCTGCAATCGCAATCAAGAAGGGTGCAAGAAAGGCTTCAGAAGCCGCTGCAGCTCTTGGTGAAGGTCTTCAGGCTTTCTGTATTCCGGGTTCAGTTGCTGATCAGCGTAAGGTTGGTTTAGGTCATGGTAACCTTGGTAAGATGCTTCTTGAGGAAGATACAGAATGCTTCGCATTCCTTGCAGGTCATGAGTCATTCGCAGCTGCTGAGGGTGCTATCGGTATCGCAGAAAAGGCTAACAAGGTACGTAAAAAACCATTAAGAGTTATCTTAAATGGTCTTGGTAAAGATGCAGCTAAGATTATCTCAAGAATTAACGGATTTACATTCGTTGAGACAGAGATGGATTACAAGACAGGTGAAGTTAAGGAAATCGAAAGAATTGCTTACTCAGATGGTCTTCGTTCAAAGGTAAACTGCTACGGTGCTAATGATGTAACAGAAGGTGTTGCTATCATGTGGAAAGAAAATGTTGATATCTCTATCACAGGTAACTCAACAAACCCTACAAGATTCCAGCATCCAGTTGCAGGTACATATAAGAAGGAAAGACTTGAAGCAGGCAAGAAGTATTTCTCAGTTGCTTCAGGCGGTGGTACAGGTCGTACACTTCATCCAGATAACATGGCAGCAGGTCCTGCTTCTTATGGTATGACAGATACTATGGGACGTATGCACTCAGATGCTCAGTTCGCTGGTTCTTCTTCAGTTCCTGCTCATGTTGAGATGATGGGTCTTATCGGTATGGGTAATAACCCAATGGTAGGTGCTACAGTAGCAGTTGCGGTAGCGATTCAGGAAGCTGCTGACAACGGCAAGTTCTAATTAGAAAGCTTGATTTTATAGGCTTTTTGGAGAGTCTTTGGAGAAATCCGAAGACTCTCTTATTTTGTATAAAAGTGCATGTGGACGAGAATAATATTGAAATGTCCACATCTCGTCCACGTAAATTTAAAATGTGGACGAGGTATGTTATATTCCTAATAAAAGGAACATCTGTTCTTGAAAGGAGTATAACTATGGGTGATGTATTAATTAAAGCAAGAACTCGTAACAGTGGTAAAGTAGTATATGAATATCGGTTTGAAGTTGCTTCTATAGATGGCAAACGTCAATGGAAGTCTAAATCTGGCTTTGCTACAAAGAGAGAAGCCAAAGAAGCTGGCAAGATAGCACAGCAAGCATATGAGCATGTAGGACAAGTCGTAGAACCTTCTGATATGTCGTATTCTGACTTTCTTGATTTATGGGTAGAGAAGGATTGTAAATGAATTAATTACTGTTGCAAAGAAAGAACTTATCAAATCTGGTGAGAAACAATATACAATTTCGGGTTCTATTTTAAATTTTCTTATGGTTACTGATGAATTTGGTAATCGTGTCTTTGAAAATTTCTTTAATGATTTTGCATTGGGTAATTTTATTAAAGTTAAAATTGATAAAAAATTATATGACATTCGTTTATCTGATGTAACAATCAATTATTCTGATATAACAAAATTCGATGTAACTTTTTCTGACGCTTATCGAATAGGTTCTCCAACTGTTAATACGGTAAAAGATATATTGTCTAAGGCTCAATCTATGAGTACAAGTTATTCTTCTGTAAAGAAACAAGCTTCTCAAGGTGCTAATGCCGATAAAAATTTTGATAAAATGTTAAATGAAGGTCTTGATTCAGCATTATATAACATAAAAAATTCAAATTCTACGATTGTTTTTGATGAACACGGACTTCTCGCACGTTCATGGAATGATGATATTGTTAATCTTGGCATTCCTGAAAAAGATACAAATTCTAATTATCCAATAAAACATATGTCTGCTTCTGATTATTTAGCTTTATCAGAAGCAGAAAAAAAGAATGGAACTATATATTTGGTGGATTAATGAAAGGATGTGAAATATGTATACAATTTTAATGAATTCCGATAAGAGTCTTGTTTGCACGTCAAGAACAACTCTTTATCAGCGTGATAAATTAGTTGATAAACTTCAGATTTTAATTCCGCAAACATATGAAGATATTAATTTATCAGATTTTACGGCAGTATTAAAATATATTGATCAAGGAAATGAAGTACACTCTGAAATTCTCATTAAAGATGAAGAGGTGTATAAAGAAAGTTATTTAAGATATACTCTTCCTATTGATACAAATCTCACAATCTATATTATTTGAAGAACCATCTCCACCGTAATTCTTTGAAACTCTTTCAATGACATCTTTGGCATTTGAGCTTTTTGTATTATCTCCGCTTTCGTTAAATTGTGTATTAAATTTATTTTCTGCGGTACGTGTTTGAGCTTTTAATTCTTCATCATTGGCTTGTTTTAGTTTTTCGATTTTTTCATCAAGTAAAGCATTTTGGTATTTAAGATTCTTAATCTCTGTTTTCTGTGCATCTGTAATTGTACCGTTGCTTTGAAGTTCTTGCAATTCTTCAATTTTCTTTTTGTTTGTTTCAATTTCGGAATTGTAATCTGATATTGATTTCTCATTATCTGATATTGTTTGTTCAGATTTTTCAAGAGATTCATTATATTTATTGACTGCTGTTGTTCCGTTAGCCCAGTCCTGAACTGCATTTACACCTTTTATTGCAGCAGCAACAAGGGCAAGAGTAACAGCCATACCAGTTAAGCCAGGATGAGCTTTTAAGAAAATAGATATATCTGAAACAAGACCTTTTATTTCAGTACCAAGACCTTTTATTGCAAGCTTTAAATTACTAGAGGTTACCGTTGCTCCAAGTTGAGAGGTTGATAAGGCATTAGTCTGTGCTGTTGCGGCTAATTCCGCAACTGTTGTTTCCAAAGTAGCACCTGCGAGTCCTTTTGTAGAAAGAATTGCTTCGATTTCTATTTTGTTTAAATTTGAATTGGAAATTGCAACTTTAACGGATTCGGTTGAATAATTTCTCATTGCCTCTGCTAAATGAAGTCCCAATGAAGCATGTTCATTTAATGTACCACCTAAAGAAGAGTATTTATTAATAATATTTTCTATATCTTTTACAGCATTTAAAGACTCTCCAACTGTTTTTAATTGCATTTGAGTTGATAGTATGATAGATTAATATTATCAATTTTATATGGAGGGAAATATGAAAAAAGAGCAAGATTATTATGATTCTTTCGATGAAAAAAAGGGAAATGGTTTTCTTATGGTTGGTGGTATTATTTTTGGTATTTTTATCTTTATTGCATCAATAATTGAATTAACTCAAGGAAAAATTGGGTTTTTTATTTTTTGCTGTATATATGTATCTTTTCTAAGTGTATATATTTATATCGAAAAGAAAGGCAGCAAATTATCTGATGATTTTGTTCCTAGTAAAAAAACAAAAGAACAGCTTATGGATGAATATGTAATAAAAAATAAAATTAAAGAGCAACGAGTAGAACAAGCCAGAAGATATCAAGCCAACGCCCAAGCCCAGGAGTGGTTGAATAAACCTAAATGTCCAACCTGCGGAAGTACAAATGTAGAAAAAATCTCATTTGGAAAGAAAGCGGTAGGTGGGGCATTGTTCGGGTTACTTAGTTCTGATGTAAGAAAGAGTATGCATTGTAAAAATTGTGGATATAAGTGGTAAAGGAGTATAATATGGAATCAAATGATAATAAAAATAAAACACAAGAATTATCTACGGGAACTAAAATAACATTAGCAGCTATTGAGGCACTAATCAGTTCTGCAAAAAATAAAGCAAGTATGGTTGACATAGCAGAACTTCAAAAAAATTCAACAGCGGAAGTAGTCGCCGCCAATCTTTATAAAGAAATAATTGATTATCAAAACAAACTAGCAGAAACAGAAGATGTTGCTATATGCGTTGTTTCATTTGATTCAAAGACTACTATTGTTGTTGATTCCATCGGTTACATTGGTTACAATTTAATTTGTTTTGTAGGTAAGGACAATTTTGACAAGCCATTGGAACTTGTCCAACATGTTTCACAATTGAATTTCTTTTTAATGCCCGTACAGAAACCTGAGCCAGAAGCTCCGAAACGGAAGATAGGCTTTGCGTGTTAATTTGGGGAATAATCTTGGTTAAATCATACATTATTAGTCACCTCGAATCTATAAAGTAGGATGATACGCAATGTCAAAAAATAAAAGGTTCGAATACCACATGGTTTGTCAGAGTGGCAACGTATATGAAAGGGGGCAATGCATATATTATGTTGTTTAAATTAGGAATATATTTTATTGCAATAGGAATTGTAAAATTTATCATATATTTTATTAAAAAGATGGGAATAAAAAATGCCGAAAGGTAATCGGTCAGTACAGACAAGGCAAGTGAAAAGTACAAGTAAGTCAGACTGTTGCAATTTCTGAATTGATGAGAGAATTCATAGAAAAACATAAATAATTTTAAGTCCGTTACTTTTTGAGTAGCGGATTTTTTAATAAAGACTATTGTTATATTGTGAATTGTATGTAGGTAAAATGGATTGTGGTATACCTGTAGATTATATAGTTGATATAAAGATTGTTAAATTACAGTAAAAGTTATAATAAAGGAAAAATAAAAGATTAAGTTGGTTTCTATAAATTTAAAGGGAGATATTAATAATGACGGGGTTAAAAACACAAGAATCGAAAGAGTTTGTTGCATTTTTTAAAATTGTTCAGGCGGAGGCATTGAAAGAAAATAAAATCTTTTTTTTAGATGCCGGAGATGGGAGAGATATAAATCTTCCGGGAATATCAGGGGAAGATTTAATGGGATGGCTAATTCCTATCGATATGGCTGACGATTTTAAAAAATATTGGCTGTTAGATGATGTGAATGATGATTGGAGCGATTATTTTATGTTTGCAATTTGGGAAAAAGATGAAGATGAAATAAAAATAAGATTTGAATGATGAAATTATATGCTTGTATAAATCAAAATATATTAAAAAAATAAATTGTCAAACTGGCATTATCAAATTGTTTTAAAATGGCAATATACACATGTCACATATTCTGTTATTCTCAATAAAAGTTTATTAAAAGACAAGGAGAGAATTATGGAATTACAACAGACAGAAGTGAAAAATGGAAAAGAAGGATTGCATATTAATGTTGCTCAGATGTGTGTTACAGCTGTATTAATGGCATTGACATGTGTTGCAACAATGGTGGTTCAGATTCCAATACCACTTGGATATGCACATCTTGGTGACAGTGTTATTTTAATCAGTGCTTATTTTTTCGGACCGGTTGTCGGAGCATTAGCCGGAGGAATCGGTTCAGCTATGGCGGATATTTTGACAGGCTATGCAATATGGGCGTTACCTACACTTTTAATTAAGACTATTATGCCGGTTATTGCATGTGCATTTTTCAAAAATAATGTACAGAGGTGCAAGGTATTTTCTATAAGAGGAATTGCAGGTGCTGTTGTTACACTATTATTTATGACTGCAGGATATGTTTTCTTTGGCGGAATTTTATATGGAAGTGCTGCGGCAGGAATTGCATCGGCACCTGGACTGCTCCTTAAATCAGTTGTGAATCTTGCAGTATATCTTTTTGTTGCATTTGGAATTTCCAAAGTTAAAAAATTTAATTAAATAATAAACAATATTATTAATATAAAATAGCTTGCATACTCGTAATATATATGATATAAATATACTATGAGTATGCATATTTATTATTAGGAAAGGAAAAAGCATCGATGTAAATGGTTTTTATTGAAAGATAAACAAAAAGAAACAAATTCTTATAACAACATTAAAGTTGTTAGTCATGACGCTTTGCCAAATTATGAAATGGCATTGCAGTCTCTTAGAGATAACTCATCTAGCAGATTAATGTATGGGTATCTTATGTCTGATAAAGAATGGTATGAACATTTTGTTGGTTTCCTTGCCGGTAAAAAGACGTTGCCGCTTTTATATGATCCATTTTTTAAAATAATATTTAATCCAATTGAAGAAAGAGCTAGGCTTTCTGAACTTGTAAGCTGTATTCTTGGACAGCATGTAACAGTGATTGAAGTATTTCCAAATGCAAATTCAGCATTTTTGAATTCTTTTGTAATAATGGATATGGTTGTAAGACTTGATGACGGAAGTATTACTAATATTGAGATACAGAAGGTTCCGTATGACTTTCCGGCGGCAAGAATTACATGTTATTCGGCTGACCTTGTTTTAAGACAGTTCAGAATGTTGCGGGGTATGACAAAGAAAAATGAAAATGATGAGTATATGGAAAAATTATCAAAAAAAAGGTCATATGCTAATATGAAGAAAGTACATACTATTATATTTTTTGAGAAAAGCAGTAAGTCACTTAAAAGCCACCTAGACAAAAGGCTATATTTTCATGTTGGAAGGATAAAGTTTAACACGAATATCAAAATGAAGCTTTTGCAGGAATATCACTTAATTAGCCTTGACACATTCAAAAAATACAGATATTCTGACATCATAGAAGGGCGTATAGATTCAGTTGATTTTGACTGTGATGACTCACAGTATGAAATTGGATTAACAGAAAAAATGAGGGCTGACAGGTTAAAGTATCTTTCACTTTTTTGTGCTGAAACACCAGATGAGATTAACAGACTTGTGTCGCTTTTTCCGGATTTATATGCTATACGCCAGAAAATAAATGAATATCTGACACGACCCGAGGAGGTGCTGAACATGTTTTCAGAAGCGTTAAGAATATTGGATAATAATACAGCAGAACTTATGGCAGATAGGTATAAAGCTGAATTAGAGGTGGCGAATAAGAAAGCGGAGAGATGGAAAGCAGAAGCAGAGAAAAGAAGTACAGAAGCAGAGGAAAGAAGAGTACAAGCAGAGCAAGGAAGAGCACAAGCAGAAGCAAGAATAAAAGAACTTGAGGATCAGCTAAAAGAACTTGAGCTTCAGTATGAAAAATTGAAAAAATAAGCATAAAAATATCCCCATACCAGACATGCATGGAATTGTCCGGTATGGGGATTGATTTAAGAAAAAATTCTTAAATTGTATTAATCAGATAATGCTGATTACTGGAGAAGTGAAAGAACACCCTGGTTAGACTGATTAGCCTGTGCAAGCATAGACTGACCTGCCTGAGCAAGAATATTGTTCTTGCTGTAATTAACCATTTCCTGAGCCATATCTGTATCACGGATACGAGATTCAGCAGATGTTGTATTCTCAACAACATTGTCTAAGTTGGCAATTGTGTGCTCAAGTCTGTTCTGAACAGCACCGAGTGTTGAACGCTGTGAAGATACCTTCTGAACAGCTTCTGCGATACGGTCGATAGCAGCAGTAGCATCATCTTCAGTATCAACTTTAAGACCTTTAACGCCGATACCTGCAGCACTCATAGAGTCAATATTGACTACAATCTTATTGTCTTCGGCTGAGTCAGCACCAACATGAAGACTGAAAGAGATAGAACCATTGACTGGTGTGCTTTCAGTAAATGATACAGATTGACCTGCAGTAGCACCTTTGGCAACTTCAAGAGTTGTTTTATTAGTAACTCCGGTATCAGCAGCTGAACTTGTAAAGTATTTATCAGCATCTGTTTTTCCATCTGCTTTTTTGCCAGCTGCAACATTTTCAGCAGATACTTCTTTTCCATCTGCGTCATAAAGCTTTGTTACGTATGCATAGTGTTCACCTTTAACAGCCAAATGACTATCATCTTGATCGCCATCTTTATCTTCTGTATATATTTTCTCGCCTTTAGCTAATGCTTCTTTTAATGTGGCGGATGTAAGGGCTGTATTCTCTCCTTTTTTGTATAAAGGTGTACCACCAATAGCATAACCAGACTTCATAAAAGTAGCTTTAGTTGTTTTTGTAGCATCACCCTTTAAAAGATATGTTTCATTGAACTTTGTTGTCTCAGAAACTCTGTCGATTTCAGATGAAAGCTGGTCGATTTCGTCCTGAATAGCCTTACGGTCTGTCTGTGAGTTAGTACCGTTAGAAGACTGAACTGCAAGTTCGTTCATTCTCTGAAGCATTGAGTGAACTTCTGTTAAAGCACCTTCAGCTGTCTGAACAGCAGAAACACCATCCTGAGCGTTAGAAGAAGCCTGTGTAAGACCCTTAATCTGCTTTCTCATCTTTTCTGAAATAGAAAGACCAGCTGCGTCATCTGCTGCACGGTTAATTTTATAACCAGAAGATAACTTCTCTGTTGACTTTGACTGTGCTGATGTTGTTACATTAAGCATTCTGTTAGCATTCATTGCTGATAAATTGTGTTGTACTACCATAGTGTGTACCTCCGTGTTTAATAAAATTTTATTTTCAGGGACTCCGTTCCCTGAATTTGAACCCTGCCACCTGTTACATAAGTGCTATGCAAAATGATGTGGCAGATATATAATAGACAGTGTTACCATGCCAACACCGAATATTATCTGTTGCGGTTGTCTTTATCCTCTTTGATAAGACGGCGGATTTTTGTGAGTGTTTCCGGCGAGAGATTTGACTCAGCGTAGTAGGGCGATATGAAACGTGAATTTTCGCCATCGTTTGCGGCACTGTTTTTCGCCAGTACTTTGCTTCGTACAATATTAAGTTCCCGTGGAGCATCTATGAGTAGATGTATGTTTCCGTTGGAACCGCCGGAATATACGACACGGATGTCTTTTCCAATGTCGATAAACTCACCAGGTTTGATTGTGAGCTTTAACAAATTAACCTCCTTGTCTATGCAACAAACTGTTTTAAATTGTTGCATCCCTGATTCAAGGGAGGTAAACATATGAGTACATCACAACCAATAAGAGACACGCAGGATTTAACAGCACTTAGGGAGTTTTATCTGAAAGATGAGCCAAACATGAGAAATTATGTTTTGATTTGTCTTGGGGTTAATTCGGCACTAAGGATAAGTGATTTATTGGAATTGAAGTGGAAGGATGTATACAATTTCAAGGATGAAAATTTCAAGAAACATCTTATTACTTACGAGAAAAAGACAGGCAAGGAAACATGGATTGCGATAAATGAAAATGCAAGAAATGGTTTGCAGGAATACATGAAGTTCCTGAAAAAGATTTCCGGTGAGGATTATATTTTTAAAGGAAAAAATAATGGTGGACATCTGAGCCGTTCCCAGGCATTCCGGATTATCAAGCATGCGGCGGGAGAACTTAATCTGGAAAATGGAATAAGCTGCCATTCTATGAGAAAAACATTTGGTTATTATGCGTGGAAATGCGGAACGCCGCCGGCAGTTCTTATGGATATATACAATCATTCATCATATGAGATAACGAAGCGTTATCTGGGAATAAAGCAGGATGATAAGGATTCAGTGTTTCTTAATGTGAACTTA